>Ga0316217_10000161_pt1 | contig 101342 bp, 84 predicted proteins | sample 1anoAmetaG_FD_203633 | JGI IMG/M metagenome (GOLD analysis project Ga0316217, IMG submission 203633) | Freshwater microbial communities from Trout Bog Lake, Wisconsin, USA - 1anoA | ecosystem: Environmental > Aquatic > Freshwater > Lake > Hypolimnion/Profundal zone | place: USA: Wisconsin...
CCCGGATCGAGGCGAAGGAGGCAGGCCAGAAAGCGCCAGCAGTGGACATCGTGGACGTCACCATCCATGACCTTCGCCGGACCTTCGCCAGTGTCGGAGCCCGACTTGGATACCCCGAGCTTTGGCTCGGCGCCCTGCTGGGGCATTCCGCGTCCACCGTGACCCAAGGATACGCCCGGGTAGCCGGCGACCCCCTCAGGGTGGCCGTGGAAGCCATCGGCGGGCGCATCGCTGGGCTCTTGTCTGGGGAGATCGACCCAGCCAAGGAAGTGGAGGACCTGCGGGAGGTCAAGGAACAGAAGGACAGTGCTGGGGCCTGACCAGGGGCTTTGGAAGCTGGCACGGCAGGGCGCGCCGGGTCTCCGGAAATCTCCGGCGCGCCGCTTCAAGTCAGGTACCAAATCCTGGGCCACGTCGCCACAGCCCAAGCCATAAAGCCACTCTGAGGGGTTGGCATTGTGGCGCGTGCTGGTAGCCTGAACCCGGGTATCAGGGCAGAAAAGGCCCCCAAGCCTGAGACCATGCCATTACGGTACTCATCTCGAGTTTCCGGGTTTCCTCTTTGCCTTGGTGGCGGGGGCCTTCACCTTAGGCACCACCGAGCAGTCACCGATTACCGTCAGTGGGCAGACGGACAGTACAACGCACCGTTTACACCCGACAGCCAATGCGATAGGGCAGAGAACCATTTTGCGCTCCTGGGGTTGATCATTTTATCGTCGCCTCATCCCCTATGGCCCATCTTGTCCACCATTTCCTGGAGGGTCCAGGTTTGGATGCCGTCGAGGCCTATTGCGTCGATGAACCTCATGGCCTGGGCCTTGAGGATCTTCTGCTTAGTCTCTGCCTTGGCCATTTGATGGCTGACTTCCACAGTCTTCCCGGCCAGGGAGAACCCCATCACACCCAGGGCATCTCGAATCCCCTTCTCGGTGCCTTTACCTCACCCATGAGTGGCCATGACCTGAACCTCCTTGAGGTCCAGAACCTCCCCGATGTATACGGCCTCCGGCCGAAGGGTCCGGAGGATGTGAAGAACCCTTGGAGGGGAACGACACTCTTTGTCGTTCTGCACGGGCGACACTGGAATTCGTGGGACTCCCCCACCGTCGTCATTTAGCCCCACTTGCCGCGACGTGAAACAAGGTTGCTAAACGGGGCGCAGACTTCGGAGGCTGCGAATGCCCGCCATACCCTGCACCCCCACGCGCTTGCTGGCGTCCCTCAACCTGTTCGGCCTCGGGCATCTGGATCCGGTGATCCTGGCCGCCCTGGCAGACGAGCGCCCGCTCCTGCTCATCGCCCCCCACGGCACCGCCAAGTCAGAGCTGCTCAACCGCCTCGCCGCGGCCCTGGGCCTCGAGCACCGGCACTACAACGCCAGCCTGATCGCCTTCGACGACCTGCTGGGCTTCGCCGTGCCCAACGCGGCCCGCACCGGGCTGGACTACCTGGCTACCCCGGGCAATCTCTGGAACGCCGAGTCGGTGTTCCTGGACGAGATCTCCCGCTGCCGCCCGGAGCACCAGAACAAACTGTTCTCGGTGATCCACGAGAAGCGGATCCAGGGGCTCGCCCTGCCGAGGCTCCGCTACCGCTGGTCGGCCATGAACCCGCCGGTCACCGGAGACGAGGAAGAGCACGATGAGGTCTACGAAGGCTCACTGCCCCTGGATCCGGCCCTGGCCGACCGCTTCCCATACGTCGTGACCCTGCCGGCGCTGAACGATCTTGAGAGCCGCGTGCGGAGCCAGATCATCCTGGAGGGGGGCGAACCGCCCGCGCCTTTTCCCGGCCTCGCGCGCCTGATCGACCAGGCGCGGCTGTTCACCGGGGAGGACCGGCCGTTGCGGCACGCCTGGACCGCCAGCTACGTGAACGCCCTCGTGGGCCCCCTGCAGGTGGCGCACCTGGGCATCAGTGGCCGGCGGGCGGTGGCCATGGCCCAGACCGCCCTGGCCATCGCCGGCGCCGGCCAGGCTCTGGGGCTGGACCTGGACCTGGAGGGCGCATCCTTTCTGGCCCTCAAGTGGGGCCTGCCCCAGCGGGCCCAGGGCCGCCGCATCGAGGAGAGCAAGCTGCGCGCCTTGCACCAGATGGCGGTGAGGGCGGTGAAGGAGGGCCCGGGCGGATTGTGGGCGCGCATCCGGGCCGAGACGGACCCGGCCCGGCAGGTTGCCTTGGGTCTGCGCTATCATCCGGTGGCCATCTCCAGGCTGGACCTGTCCAACCTGGTGAGCGACGCCTTCGCCTCGCTCACGGTCCCGCGCCGGCACCTGCTGGCCTTGATCCTGGCACCGCGCCTCCTGCGCCAGTCCTGCGTGAACGTGCCTGCCCTGGAACTGCTCACCGGCATTCTGGACAAGCTGCGTGCCTTCAGCGAAACCAGCGCCCACACCATCTCCACCGGCATCGGCCAGGCGAAGAGCCTCAACGCCAAGATCGCCCGCATCGCAAAGCTGGGCGCCGGCCCCGGCTTTGACGTGGCCCTGGGCAACCTGCTGATGTACCTCCTTGTGGTGGAGAAAGAGGACTTCGACCCGGGGGCGCTCATTCAGCTGGCCGGGGAATGGCGGGACCTGTTCGGGGAACAGGCCGCGGCGGGGGCGGCATGACCGCCGCAATGGCCGTGGAACGGGGCCAGGAACTGCGCAACATGAGCGCTCCTCCCCGCAGCACCCTGACCTTGCATCCCTTTCGGCTTCCGGGCGAAAGGCCGGCGGAACCCGCCCAAGGGGCCCTCACCAACTGGGGCTTGGCCTGGTACGCCAGGATGGTCTTCGACCAGATCCTCCGGGACCGGTGGCCGCGGTGGGGTCGACTGCTGGGCGGATGCGCCGGACACGCCGGCCGCCAGACCCATATCCGGCTCTGCGCCGCCGTTGCCCTGGCCCGAAGCCAGGACGCCAGCCCCATCGAGCCCTGGGACCTGGACGCCAGGCTGGATGAGGAACTGGCGGACGAGTTGCTGGGACTGGCCCCGGCCCTGGTCATGGCGGGAACGCTGCCTCCGCTGATGCTGGCAACCCGCGCGGAGGGCCCGGGTCCGGATCCGGACCCGGATCCCATGCGCACCCTCGCCGTGCTCACCCACCTGACCGGCCGGACCTGCGATCCCGGCGGCGCGCCGCTGCTCAGCCAGGCCCTGCGCGAGGGCCTGCCCGTCGATCTGTGGATACCGGAGGCCTGCCATGGGTGAGGAAACCACCCGGCTCCGGGACCGCATCTGGAACACCTTCCCGGTGGCCCAGCCCGCCTTCGCCAAGCTCCTTTCGCTCCTGGAGATCGAAGTCTCCCGGGAAGTGCCCACGGCCGCGGTGACCCTGGGCCCGCGCTCGCGACTGAGGATCAACCCGGACTTCGCCGCTGCGCATTGCGTCGACGACCCCGCCCTGGTGATGCTGGTGCTGCACGAACTCTTCCACGTGGTCCTGGGCCATACGCGCCTGTACCAGCGGTCCACGCCGACCCTGAACTTGGCCTTTGACGCAGTGATCAACGCCCAGCTCTGCCTGCTCCTCCCCGGCCCGGAGTGGACCCGGTTGTTCCGGGACTTGTACGGGCCCCAGGAGCCGCCCTGGTCTCTTCTCCGCCCCCCCGAGGGCTGGCGCACGCCGGCAGAACGCTGGCTGCCCGGGGCCGTCGGCGCCCTGCACCGCCGGCTCTATACGGACGAGTCCATCAGCTACGAGGATCTCTTCCGGCTGATCGCGGAGCAGGCGGCCATGGTGCCCGGTGGGAAGGGGGTGTTGCTGGGCAGCCACGGGGATGACGAGGCCGAACCTTTGGACCCCGACCTGCTGGCCGAGATCCGGGAGATCATCGCCGGCTGGCCGGAGGTGCAGCAGCGCTCTGGGCGGGACCAGGGCGGCGATCCCATGGGATTCCGGACGGAACGTCAGGAACGCCAGCTCGCCGCCGTCGCCATCCTGCGCCGGGCCCTGCGGAGCCTGCGCGACCAGGGCGGCGATGGGGCCGGGAAGCCCCGGTTCGAGACCACGGAGGCTCCGGGGGTCTTCCCGCACCGGATCGGCGGGGACCGTCGCGCCGCCGTGCTGGAGGCGTGCGGCGTCGAGCCCTTGCTGTTCGCAGGCGAATTGCCCCGCCGCTCGTTCCGCCGGGGTGAGCGGGTCCACGTCTACCTGGACGTCTCCGGCAGCATGGCGGGGCTCATCGCGCCGCTCTATGCCGCCCTCACCCAGTTGACCGAGTGGATGACCCCGATGCTGCACCTCTTTTCCACTGAAGTGAAGGACATCACCCAGGACGACCTGCGCCGGGGCATGGGCAGCACCACGGGCGGCACCAGCATCGCCTCGGTCACCGCGCACATGGTCCGGCACGGCGTCCGCCGGGCCCTGGTGGTCACCGACGGCTGGGTGGGCGATGTCCCCACCGAGCACGCGCGCGGCCTTGCCCGCTGCAAGGGCCGCTTCGGCGTTGCCCTGACCGCCGGCGGCGATCCCGACTTCGCCCGGGGCCTGAACGCCCGCGTCTGGAACCTTCCCGACCTCGACAAGGAGACCTCATGACCACATGGGTTCAGGACCCGACCATCGAACACGCCGAGTTCGTCCTCCCGGCACACCCGGACAAGCTCTGCGATGCCGTGGCGGACGCCATCGTGGAGCGGATCCAGCGGGCGGATCCCCTGGGCAAGGTCGGGGTGGAGGTGGCCTGTGTGTTCCACCACCTGGTCCTCACCGGCCGCGTGGCGGTCCGGGAGGAGGCCATGCTCGACCCAGTGAGGGGTGAGGCCCTGGCTGGACTGGTGCGGGAAGTCTACGCCAGCGCCGGCTATGGCGCGGACGCGGCGGGCTTCGTCTGGGAGCCCGGGCCTTGCGGCATCCAAGTGACCGACTTCCGGCGCATGGGGGTGTTCGATCCCGACGAGCGCGAAGTGCGGGAGTTCTCCGACGACCAGGCCATCTGTGTCGGCTACGCCGCGGCCGACTCGGCCACCGACCACCTGCCGCCGGCCCACTGGCTGAGCCGGCGCATCGGCCGGGAACTGTTTCGCCTGCGCCTGGAACAGGGAGGTGGGCAGGTGGGCCCCGACGGCAAGGTGATCGTCCGGGTCGCCCGGGACGCTTCGGGCTGGCGCCCATTGCACGTATCCATCTCCCTCAACCACCACGCCGGCTCCGACTGGATGCTGCTGAACCGCCTCGCCGCCGAGGCCGTGGAAACCGCCTGCCGCGGGCTGCCGCTGCCGGAGCTGGAGCTCAACGGCGCCGGGGAATTCACCTGCAGCGGGCCCATGGGCGACAACGGGCTCTCCGGCAAGAAGCTGGTGGTGGACGCCTACGGCCCGACCGTGCCCATCGGCGGCGGTGCCTGGTCCGGCAAGGACTTCAACAAGGTGGACCGCGTCGGCGGGCTCCTGGCGCGGCGTCTGGCCCGCGCCGCCCTGGCCGAGGCGGGGGCAGGGGAGGCTCTGGTCACCCTCGCCTACGTTCCCGGCTGCACCGGGCCCGTGGACAGGCGGATCTGCCTGGATGGGCGCGAGCGGCCCCTGGGGAGCCTGCCCCGGACTGCCGGACTGCAGATGGACAACGCTGCGTGCGCGGCCAGCTTCCGGAAGGCATCCCGGCCGCTCGTTGAGCTGGCCCGCTGGGGGCACTTCCAGCCCGGCATGCCCTGGGAGCGGATCCCGGATCTCAGGGCCTAAGTGGCGGCGCCGACCTCCCTCACATTTTCGCCTTCAGCATCGTCATCGCCTTCGATGCTGATCGCGGAATCCAGCATCAGCAGACCGGCGGCCTCGGTGTCCGGGAGGTCCTGGACGTCCCTGAGCTTCATCCCCACGGCCCGGTTCCGCTTGTTGGCCTCCTCCATGGTGTTGGAGGCTTCCTGGAGTTTCTTTTGGACCCTGGTCAGCACGACACCGTACTTGCTCCACTCGGTCTTCACGGCGCCCAGGAGTTTCCAGACTTCGCTGGAGCGTTTCTGGATGGCCAAGGTCCTGAAGCCCATCTGCAGGCTGGTCAGGAGGGACCAGAGGGTGGTCGGGCCGGCGACGATGACCCGGTATTTGGCCTGAAGGGTCTCCACCAGGGCCGAGCGCCGGATCACTTCGGCGAAGAGGCCCTCGGTCGGCAGGAACAGGATGCCGAAATCCGTGGTCCTGGGCGGATCAAGGTACTTTTCGCTGATGTCCTTGGCGCATTGCCTGATCCGGATTTCCAGCTGGTTGATGGCCGCTTCCGCGGCCGCGCGGTCGGCCATGTCTTGGGCTTCCGTGAGCCGCTGGTAGTCTTCTGCCGGCCACTTGGCGTCGATGGGGAGCCAGACCACCTCGTCCGCCTTGTCGGTCCTGCCAGGAAGCTTGACCGCAAATTCCACGCGCTCGGAACCGCCCTTGGTCGCGACATTGGTCGCGTACTGTTCGGGGGTGAGGACCTGTTCGAGCAGGTTGCCCAGCTGGACCTCGCCCCAGGTGCCACGGGCCTTGACGTTGGTCAGCACCCTTTTCAGGTCGCCCACGCCGGTGGCCAGGGACTGCATCTCGCCCAGGCCCTTCGAAACCTGTTCGAGGCGCTCGCTGACCTGCCGGAAGGATTCGCCCAGCCGTTTCTCCAGGGTGCCCTGGAGCTTCTCGTCCACGGTGGCCCGCATCTGGTCCAGATGCTTGGCGTTGTCTTCCTGGAGGGACTGCAGCCTGGCTTCCACCGTCGCCTTGAGGGCATCGAGGCGGTCCTCGTTGGATTTCGTCAGGAGACCCAGCTGGGCAGAGAAGGCCTCCATCTCCCGGGTCTGGGCGTCGCTGAGCTGGGTCATGGTGTTCAGGACCGAGTCATTGAAATTCTTGAGGGAAAGGTTGACCTCGTCACGCATCTCCCTGCTGGCGGTGCTGGTGCCCACGCGCATCTGATCGAGCTTGTTGCCGTTGTCCTCCTGGATCGCCGCCAGCTTGCTGGAGTTCTCGGTTTGCAGGGCCGTGAGGCGCTGTTCAAGCAGTTCACGTACCTGGGCCAGCTTATTTTCGTTGGTCTAGTTGAGCCGGTTCATCTGGGCGTCGAGCGTGTCTACCGTGATCTTCAGGATGGCGCCCACTTCTTCACGCAACTGACGTGCGGAAAGGGACGCCTCTTCGCGATTCTTGGCCAGATCCTCCCGGGTGGAGCGGTCCATGCGCTCCAGCGTCCTGTCTATGGAGATGAGTTCGGCCTGGGCGGCTGCGCTTTCCGTTCCGCCTTTCCGCCTCAGGAGAACCAGCTGCAGGGCGACGATGAGGGCCGCCAGCGCCAGGAGGATGATCAGCAAAGAGTTCGCCATGCGACTTCTCCATCATGGGTCAAGGTTGACGCCATCGCCGGGACAGGAAATGACGCGAATGAGTCAAGGGTTCCAGAAGGACCTAGCGCCCTTGATGGAGCCCGGTTCCGGGACGCCGCAGGCCTTGAGGAAGTCCCCGAGGACCAGAATGAGCCTGGAGACCAGGGACTGGATCCGCTCCTGACGTCCCTGGAAAGGCACCTGGTGCCGGGATTTCGCATCTTTCAGAAGCTTCAGGAGGAATCCGGCGACGAAGAGCTGGCTGAACGCCTTGTGGTTGAGCAGACGCAGGAGGTCGAAGAATTCCGCCGGGAATTCCAGCGTCCCGGTCGTGTGGGCCGCGATGGGTCCAAGGCCCTCCAGGAATTCAAGCAGGCCGGCTGCGGCGGACGATGCTGCCTGGCGGGGATCCTCCCATGCCGGAAGGGCGGCCGAAACCTGGCAGGAAGGCTGGATGACGCTTGGCGAGGGCATCCCGGACGCCCCGAACATGAGGTCATCGGCCTCTCCCGCATCGGCCCTGTCCATGCGGCGGCTCACAACCCGGTTCATGCACAACACCCTGGGGACGGAGACCGCACCCGCCATCCAGCCCTGGGGCATCTCCACGGGCTGCACGATGGTCTCCAGGAGACCCTCGGGATTGACGACGGCCGCATCATCCACCGCCAGGAAGGCGGTGAACCGGCAAAGGACGCCATGGGCGAGGCTGATCTCCACGAGCTGTTTGCGGACCTTGTCCTCGCGCGGCTCGCGCACCAGCCGGTCCTCGAGGTCGCGGACCCGCCACCGGGCCCATACCTTGCGCAGCGCCGGCTCCTCGCCGGCCGCAAGCGGGAGCGCGCGCTCGAACACGCCCTGGGCCCCGGCCCCGGTCACCGACAGGGACCCGGAAGCGGCCTTGCAGCGCCCCAGCAGGACCAGCGGCGTTCCGGGGTAGAGGTCCAGGCCGCCGCTAGACACCAGGGGCTCCTTCACCCATTGCAGCCCAGGGCCATGCAGGCGGATATCCGTCACCACCGGTCCGCCGAACTTCTGCCCGGCCTCAAGCAGCACGGCATCCAGGCGGTCCTCGCTTTCCGCCGCCAGGAACCAGCCGCCCGTGGCATCGGCCAGCCGCTTCAGCAGACCATCGTTGATGGCCTCGTCGATCCCCAGGATCTGGAAGCGGCACGCGCCGGCACCTTTTCCCACCATGCGCAGGAGTCCATCCTCGTTGCCCACCTGGCCGTCCGTGACCAGGAAGACGATGGCGTCCCTGGTCGGGGACCCGGGCTGCAGGAGGGCCATGGCCCGCTGGATGGCCGGGGCCGTCTCGGTGCCGCCATCGGCGCTGGTGCGGGTCAGGAATTCCACCGCCTGGAAACGGTGCCGGTCGCTGGCCGGCCGCATCAAGCCGGACTTGCCGCCGAGGAAGTCCAGGCCGGTGCTGAAGGTGACCACCTCGAAGCGGTCATCGGGCCCGAGGGTATCCACCAGCCGGGCCACGGCCCTGCGGGCGGCGACGATCTTCCAGCCCTCCATGCTGCCCGAGCGGTCCAGCAGGAACACCACGTCCCTGCCCCGCCTTGAGGCCTCGGGCGCCGGGGGCAGCAGCGTCACCATCACGGTGCCGATCCCGCCGTCCGCATGGGCCGGGCCCGCCTCGTCCCGCACCAGCACGGCCGAAGCCTGGATCTGCTCCGGGCGGAGCCGGCAGCGCAGGATGAAATCGCGGTTCACGCGCTCCGCCTGGGCCAGCACGATGCGGGTCCGCCCCTCCACCAGGGTCTCGGTCACCGCGTGCAGGCTCGAACGGATGGAATCCATGGGCAGCCCCGCGGAATCCCAGTCCACGGAGATGCCGAGGCGCACGGGATTCGGGTATCCGGGCAGGAGGACCGGAGGATTGAGGCGGGAGGCGTCCGGAACCTGGTCCGTGTCCCGGGAGGTGCCGAGCCCGGCCTGCTCCACGTCCAGGGCCGCGCCCGGGATGTAGCGCGGTGCGACCACCAGCGGGAACCGCCATTCGGCCTCGTCCCCCTCCAGCGTGAGCAGGCCCGCCAGTTCGAAGGTGACCTCCGCCACGTCGCCGGGCATCAGGTTGCCCACGGACAGCGTGAAGACGTCGGGCCGGTCCTCCTCCGCCAAGCTCGCGCGCTGGCCCTTCCGGGTCGCCTCGGCGTATTTCTCCCGGGCTGCCTGCCGTTCATGGAGGGTCCCCACCACCAGGCGGCCCCCCACGCGCATGGTGAAGCCGGAGACGGCGGCGCGTGGCGGCAGGGGGAAGATGTAGACCGCCTCCAGGGGTTCCTGGTGCGTGTTCACGAAGGTCTGGGCGACCTCGACGCGGGTGACCAGGCCGAGGATGTGGGCCTTCACCTCGAGGGCCTTGAGCGGCAGCGGTCCCCTGGAGGTCGAAAGGGCGCCGAAACCCGCATCGCCTTCGGGGGTCGCCGGGGCGCTTTCCAGAACGGGCAAGGACTTACTCAAGATCACCTCCAAGGGTATTCCGGGACGGGTTCAGGTATTGCCGGCGCAGCGCCTCGGCGAGAGGCGCGGCGGCCTGGGCAAGGATCTGGAAGGCTTCGGCGGAGAGCGGAGGCCCTGCCGGAAGCAGGATCACGACCCCGGGCGCCAGTTCGACCCAGGTTCCCGAGCGCGGGGCGGCGGGGGCCTGGCCGGAATCGGCGGCGATCTCGTGCCAGAAAGCCCGGGCTGGGTCGCCGGCCGCGGGTGCGACGGGTTCCGGCAGGGGTTCCGGCAGGGCCGCCATGGCCTCCAGTTCCCCCGGGGTCGCCCCGGCGAGTTCCTGCTGCACCTGGGCCAGGGACAAGCCCAGGGCCTGCAGGCGCTTGATGGCGACGATCTGGGCCAGGTGGATCCGGCTGTAGTAGGCCTTGCGCCCCTTCAATGCGGTGGGGCCGGCGAGGAGGCCGATGGTCGTGTAGTACCGCAGGGTGCGCTCGTCGGGGACGGTCCGCACCCGGCCGCTTTCCGGGCAGATGCCCTGGTCCGCGAGGACGGCCTCTGCCTGCGCATGAAGTTCGCCGAGGGTCCAGAGCGGTTCCTCGGCAGAGGGGGCGGGAGGGAAAAGGTTCATACCCATAAATTACACTGTAATATTACAGTGTCAAGAAAATCATTTGAGCCGCGACCGGGACGACTATCGGTCCGGGACATGATGTTTCCCTTCCACCCGAAGGCCCCGGGGCCGCGATGCCTTCCGGGGAATCCGGCTCATGACGAGATCTCCCTTGATCCAGATATCCTCCCCCCAGCCCTCCAAGGCGGGCAGGTCGACGAGCACGAGGTCGCCTCCACAGAACAGGGAGGCCGGGACGCGGCGCAGCCCGAGGTTCCGGCACTCCAGCGATTCCTGTACTTCCAGGCCAGCGGGAAGCTGCCGCAGTTTCCGGCAATGGGCCAGCCGGAGCCGCTGGAGCCGCAGTCCCCGCGGCAGCATGGAAAGGCTGGCGCAGGGGACATGGCCGAGTCCGATCAGGGGCAGGGGCACCCTGCCCGGCCCCTGCCAGTGGGCCTCGAGAAGCTCGAGCGCCGTGGCTGGATCCCAGCCGTCCCAGTTGAGCATGGAAAGGGGGTGGATCCCTTCCCGGTCGAGAATCCCCCCGAGCGCCGGGAACAGTTCCGGCCGGGCCTGGGCGAGCCCCGCTGCGCAGCGGGCCTTGGCTAGGCCGTGGGTCAGCGCTCCCTGGGGCGGACAGGCCAGGATGGCCTCCAGGGCTTCCGGCAGCGGAACCCCGTCCGCTTCCATCTGCGCCAGGCATGCCGAGGGCGCCAGCCCCAGGAGGGACAGGCACTGGAAGATGAACGGCAGGTCCTGGTCCATGTTTCCAGGATGGCCTTCCAGGCGCGACAGACGATGTCGCCTGGATGGACCGAAGCTTCCTGCGTGACCGACCAACCCCTTCTCGGCAACCGGACCGACCTACCCCCCTGGGCCGATTCCCACTGGCCCCTCCTGCTCGCCTGGAACCTGGCGGGGGTCGAGCCGGAAGCGCAGATCCAGCTCCTGCGAACCCAGGGTCTCCCCCCCGAGCGGGCCCTGCGCCTGGCCCTGTCGGTCCCGCCGCTCTCCCCTCGGGGACAACGGGACAGGGTCCGCCTGGGCGCCCAACTCCTGTTCGGGGATCCGGGACGGTTCTGGCGGGTGGTGGAATCCCTGAGCGTGTACTGGGGGATCCATCCGTGGTCGATCCTGGGCGAACCCCTGCCCTACGATTTCCACCGTGTCTGGTGCGCCGAACTGGGCTGCGGCGGCTCCCGCAACGGCCTGGTCTTCTGCGGCGCCCTGGGCCTGCGGCCGCGGGTCCCCGGCTTTCTTTGCGCGCGGCGGATCGAACTGGACCAGGTCGAGTTGGTTAGGCTGCCCAAGGGCTGGATCGTGGAGGATCTGGTGATCAGGAACTGCACCAGGCTGCGCGGCAGCCTGGCCGACGTCACGGTGCTCCACTCCACCGAGATCTTCGGCTGCCCACTGTTCGACAGCCCGCGGGAACTGGACTTCCCCTAGAAATCCCAGTCGGATTCCCACGCAGGCTGCAGGCGCGCCGCCGCGATCAGCCGGAGCGTGCCGAGGCTCCACTCCAGCAGGGCATATCCGCAGGCGGCGTTCACGACCAGGGTCTCTCCGCATTCCATGCTGCCGAAGCTTTCGTGGACGTGTCCGCAGAGTACCAGCGCCTCGGGCCAGGCGCGCCGGCGCAGGTGTTGGAAGAGCGGCCGGTGGCCGATGTTGTCGCCCCCCCAGGCCCGGTCCAGGCAGCCGTAGGGAGGGACGTGGCTCACATAGATCGAGGGGACGGGAATTCCAGCCAATTGGGCCTGGAGTTCCCCCTCGAGCTCTTCTTCCTCCCACTCCCGGCTCCAGCCCCACGCGCCGGACTCGATGGGGATGCCCTCCAGACGGACCACCCGGTTCTGGAGCATGGCCGGGACCTGCTGCAGCCCGGGGTCCGAGAAGCCCTCGATCTCATGGTTCCCCCGCACCAGGGTGGTCACCGCGAACGGGCGGATGAAACGGGACCGGTAGACTTGCCAGAACTCCCGCTGGGCTTCGAGGCGAGGCTGATGTCCGGAGATCCGGTCGAAATCAGGCAAAATGTCGCCGCAGAGCACGATCCAGTCCGGACGCTGCTCGTCGATGATGCTCGAGGCCTCCTTGAAGCATTTGCCGTGGAGGTCCGAGAGGGCGAGGATTTTGAGGGATTGAGTCATGGCCCCATCATGGCGGGCTAGAGGCGCCATGGGTTGTCGCACCGGGACCTAGTCCTGGCCACCACCACGATCCCGTCAGGTCTCCAGCCACCGGTTCCCGGCCATGGATCATCCAAGTTTTCTGTTTACCTTGTTCAGCTTGCGGTGACCATGCCACGGTTTTCGCGGGGCATTCTCATTCCGGTGCCACCGGCAGAATGAGCAGCCGCCATTCTTGCTGGTGACGACCTCCTTGTAGCAGCGGCGGTAGACCGTGCGGTTTTCCGTCTCATCCATTTCCCTGGTCTTACCCATCGCTCGCCCTCGGGACCGGCCCCGGCGGTCCGGACGGTTCATCTTCATCCTCGATGACTTCGACATGCGCCCTGCCCGTATAGGGTTCATCGATGACGATGACGACCTCTTTCGGACGCTTCGGCTTGGGTTCAGGCTCCATTCGATCCTCCACTCTGATGGTCTTCAACGGTTGGAAGTTCCCAGACATGATCCTACGCCGCCCCCTCCTCCTGAATGGCCTCGAGGAAGCGCCGGAACGAGGGCGCTTCACTGAGGGTCCGGATCGCGCTGAAGAACCGCAGGTTGGGCACCACGCCCCCGCCCTGGCGCTGTTTCTCCGCGTTGCGCCAGGCCCGGCGCAGGGAGAAGATCGCCACCTCCTCGAAGCCGGCCCGGGCCAGCCGCCCCAGCACCACGCCCACCCCGTGCCCCAGGGGGTCCAGCTGCCCGGCGGGCGTCTTTGCCGGGGTGATCAGGTGATCGCTGAGCGCCGTGGCCAGGATCCAGGCCTGGTCCAGCTGGCCTTCCAGAGGCACCTTGACGGTGTCGGGCGAATCGATCAGGCGCATGGTCTCGGGCACCACGTCCGCGTGCTTCTGGAAGCTGCGGAACAGCTGGGCCGATTCGGCCCCGACGATCCCTTGCAGGAGCTGGGAATGCATGACCCCGGGCGCCTGGGGCAGCGCGAAGCCGGCCCCGGCCCAGGTGCGCGGCGTGGGCTGCTGGGGGCTGGGGCTGGCCGGGTCGAACCGGCAGAGATAGCCCGGGTGCCGGGCCAGGAAGGCCCGCACGATGGGGGAGAAGTCCTTCTGCTGAGCCGCCCAGTCCAGCCAGGCCTCGTGGTCCACCAGGAGCTCGAAGTGGGCGCAGCGGTTGCTGAAGGCGGTATCGAGGCTCCGCACGCCTGCCCGGTCCTCCAGGCGGTTGCCGGCCATGCACACCACGGAGCCCCGGGGCAGGCAGAAGCCTCCGGAAGTGGTGCGCCCGGTGATGAGCTGGAACAGGGCGTTGCGCACCGACGGCTCGCAACGGTTGGGCTCGTCGATGAACAGGACGAATGGCCGGGTGGGATCCAGCGCCGCCGGGGTGGCCCAGCGGGTGACCTTGAACTTCCGCTCGGTCCCGTCGGGAAGGCGCCGGATGAGCTCCTCCACCGTGGGAACGCCCATGAGGTCCTCAACGTTCAGTTCCGGGGCACTCAGGGTCACCACGGGCAGAGCCGGGAGTTTTTCCCCGCATTGTTCCGATGCCCAGGCCACCATCCGGGCTTCAAGGCCCAGGTTCTGGAGCAGGGCCGTCTTGCCGATGCCGGGGCTGCCGTACAGCATCATCGCGAGGCCGCTGTGGGCCATGGCCACGGCAAGGTCGGGCAGGTCGCCGGGCCTCACCTGGGGCAGGTAACTGGGCTGGATCTTTTCAACCATGCGCGGCTCCCGGGTTGATCATCAATGCGTCGTAACCGAAGGTGGGATCAGGCAGGACGCCGCTGCACACCACCAGGAGATCGACCGGCCAGTCCGAAGCTTCGGGCCAGGGGACATAGCCGTCCGTGAGGAGGACTCCGAAGGTAATCGGAGGCAGGTCTCCGGCTTCGGGGGCCTCGAGGTGTCCGATGATGCACCGGGGGTCCGTGCCCCCGCCGCCCACCAGGACCAGTTCCCTCTGCTGGAGGGCGGCCTGCATATCCTCCGGACGCTCCAGGAGGAGATCCTCCTGGACCGCGGCGTCCCAGGTGATGAGGCGCACCGGCAGGTCCGCGTTCTGCAGGATGCCCACCAGTTCGCCCATGAAGGCGCCCAGTTCGGCGGGCCCCACGCTGCCGCTCACATCCACGAACACCCCCACGGGACCCCGATCCCTGATGGGCCCGGGCAGCACCGCGCCCATCGCCTGGGACCGGCGTCCCGGCCTGGAGAACGTGCGCCGCCTGCCCCGGAGGTGGCCGTGGACCTTCTGGGCCAGCTTGACCTGCCACGGGACCTGGGGATTCAGGAGCGGCCCGAGCAGTTTCTGGGCCCAGCCCGGCAGGCTGCCGATGGCCTTGCCCCCCTGCAACGCCTGTTCCGCTGCCTCGACCAGCTTCTCGCGCCAGGAATCGCGCAGGGACTCCCGTTCCGCTTCGGTGAGGGCGGTCCAGGCGTCGAACCACAGGTCCCCGTAGGCACCGTCGCCGCCCACCCCCAGGGGGAAGAGCCTGCGCAGGGGTTCCAGGCCGGATTCCGGAAGGGGGCCCCTGATGCGGACGGGGATCCGCTGCGCCGCCCTGCGGGCCACATCCCACTCCTCCTGGGTCAGGGCGTCCTCGCGGAAATCGTTCAGGATGGCTTTGCCCAGCGCGGCCTTCTCGGCCCTGTCCATGCCCTCGATGGCATCCCGGACGCATTCCCGGTCGCCCAGGCCCACCTCTCCCAGGTCCTGGGGCAGGCGATCGTAGACCTCCTCGGCGGCGATCCCCCGGTACCTGGAATCCAGCAGCGGCTTGAAGGCCTCCGGAATGCTCAGGAAATCCGGTCCGAACGAGCTTTCCTCGATGAGCAGGTTGATGGCGAAGTCGTGGGCCACGTTCCAGCGCAGGGGCCGGCGCTTGCCGCACCTGGGGAAGGCCTCCAGCGCCAGGTGCAGGGCCTCATGCAGCAGCACCGCGCGCAGGGCCGGGAGCGGCAGGGCTTCCAGGAAGGTCTTGCCGAAATAGCAGATCCCCCGCCCGTCCACGCAGGCGGATTCCACCCGGGGATCCTCGGTGATCAGGATGGGCACCTTCAGCACGAGGCTGCCCAGGAAAGGGCTCTGGTCCACCAGCGTGGACCGCGCCCGGAACAGCCGGGCCTTCAGCACGGCCATGTCGCCCGGGCAGCTCTTGGGTGGCTCAGGGGGGAGTGCGGCAGCTTCGGTGTTCACGTCCATTCCGTCCTCGGCATCGGCGCAGGTCTGAGACGCCCAGGATGCATTCCCGGGTGCGACAGTGGTTGTCGGCTGTTGCCGGAGGCCGCCCCTCCGGCCGCTGGGGTGATTTCACACCTCCGGCCTGAGCCCCACCGGAGGTGAGGAAAATCCAGAACGTCTCAGCCAGAAGGGTTGACGGTCCTCAGAGGGGCGGAGTCTTCTCCGCAGCCTGGTCGAGCGCCTCCTTGATCCCGAGCTTGGCTTCCCGGGCGGTCGCGAAATGCGCCCAGAAAGCATCCGACGTAAGCCGGTCCAGGCCCAGGCGAAGAATGAAAGATTCGACCGCGTCCGCCACAAGATCATCATCCATCCACAGGTCCGGGCCGTCGCAGTCCGGATCGGAGTGGAACGGCCCGGAGGCGGCCTCGAACAGGGCTCGCCTCGCCTTATCCAATTGGAGCCGGCGGGGCGCGGGCAAGCTGGCCTTCAGCGTTTCCAGATCGAGCGTAGGGGTGGTCGTGGAACCATTATCGCCATTTCGACCCGCCAATGGGTGTCGACGGACCTATGCCGACAGCAGTAGGCCCCGGAACCAGGACAGGGGAAGGTCGTCGTCGGACTCGTTCTTGTCGCTGGACCAGGGGTGCTCCTCGGCCCATAGCTCCTCGGCCAGGTCCCGCCAGACTTCCGAGGCAGTCCAGAGCAGTTCCGCTTCGATTCTGGGATCGGCCAGGATCTCGCCCTTCAGGCGCTCCAGGGCCAACTCCGCGCGCTGGCGCAGGGCCAGTCGCTCCGCGGCTCGGGAGAGCCCCGGGAAGCTCAGCCCCAGCAGCAGGGTCCGCAGCACCGGGTAGTGGTCCACGGTAACCTCCACGATGGACTCCTGGGCTTTGAAGGCCGCCCCCTGCCGGTGCAGGTGGGCAGGCAGATACATGGCTCCGCCCACCTTCACCCCGCGGGGGACCCCTTCCAGGCGGCTGCAGGCCCGGAGGTCCAGGTGCCTGCCGACGACGGTGCCCGGTTCCAGCCGCCTGAGCCCGGACTCTCCCTCCACCCTTAGGCAGCCCCCGACTTCCACCGCAGGCAGTTCCTCGATGCGGGGGCAGTCCTTCAGCCTCAGGTCCCCTCCCACGCGGAAATCCGACGGCCACAGATGGATGGGCCCGATGCGCCGGACCAGCATGTGCCCGGTCACGTCCAGTCGCCCGGGCAGGTCGCGCAGGGCGGGACAGTCCGACAGGACCAGGGTCTGGTGGGAAGGGGTCACCTTCTCGTTCCGGGCATGGTCCCAGACCTTTTCCGCCCCGATGGACCTGAGCCGCAGGCAGTCCTCCAGATGGAGCAGGCGGCTCCGGGGGTTGGACCGGATCCACCGCAGGCTGGAGCAGCCCTTGAGGACCGTGACGGGGGGCGTGAAGTCGAGAAACTCCAGCGCGGGACAGTCGGTGGCCACCAGGCTGGAGATGTGCATAAGGCCTTCCAGCGAGCGAACCCGCCGGACCCGGTGGAGCCGCGTGGAGCGCAGCGCGGTCGACCACGCATCGCCCGGCGCGTGGCCGAGCGTCAGCGGCCCGGCGCCGTCCCGGAGGATCAGCGTATCCACGAGCACCTGGCTCCATGCCTGGGCGCGGCTGGTGAAGCGGGCCAGGTCGAGGCCGTCCAGGACGAGACCCTGGTCCTTATCCAGCCAGGGCAGGACGGCGCATACGGCGGCTTTGCCGGAGCCGCCCAGGCGCGGGTGCAAGGGATAGCCGAGGCGCTCCAGGGCATTGCCGCAAAGGAAATCCCAGCTGGGGCCGTCCAGGAGGCGCACGAGGGCATCGAATTCGGAGCAGCCGGGATGAAGCAGGGGCTCGATGAAGCGGATTCCGAACACCCGCGCCCACGGCACGAAGGGCCGCCATTCCCGCACTGTCCCCAGCAGCAGCAGCACGGCGGCCATGGAACTTTCACCCTGGCCGCTTTCCACCAGCACTTCCGCGAGACGCAGCAGCGCATACGGCGGGAACGCCAGGCCTTCGGCCTGGAGGATGATCTGGTCCGCCGGCACCTGGGTCGCCATTAGGGCCTGGATGTATGGATGCCTGAGATCCGGACCGCTTTTCGCCAGGTCCTGGGTTCCCATGGCCACCTCCCGGGGAAGAGGATGGCGCCTCTCCCACGACAATGCTTGTCGCTTTCCCCGGCTTGGCATTCCCGGCTTCCAGGTTCTGGCGGCATGCCATGCGGCGCGGCGGTGCAGAAGCTCCAGCCATTGTCGCATGAACCTCCTCTGGGTGGATGATCGGCATGGAGGCAGCTCCGGAAAAGGGCAAGGATGGGAACGGGGACGCCATTCCCTGTCGCTGGACAGGCACTAGCTTCAAGAGGACCCCGATCCTGCCGGGGTGCGGCAGCCCATAGCTTGTAACCTTGGAACCATCCCAGCTCCATTTCGGAGGACTCCCATGCCAGCCATCCTCACCCATGGCATTGTCGCCATTGACAAGTTAAAGGAGGCGGTGAAGCGCTTCCACAAGGCCGGCACGAAGGGCCTGAGCCGGAACCAGCTCGCCAGGGACGTGGACCTGAGCCTCCGGGGCGTGGACCGGATCCTGAACCAACTCAGGAAGGACGGCGCCGTCATCGCCGCCGACACCCCTCCCGGCCAGCGCAGCCAGGTCTACCGCATGACCCGGGCCCCGCGCTGGGACCGCAGGATCTCCGGAGACACCCGCCTCGCCCTGCGCCTCGCGGGCTTGGCCCTGTCGGCCTCCGGCACGCGCCAGTGGGACGGGATCCTGGAGGTCCTCAACGGCATAGCCGACGAGAAGATGACGGACGCGGACCGCGCGGTTTTCCAGCGCATGGAGCATGTGGTGCGCATCCAGGGGGACGTGGACGATCCCATCGAAGGGGAGAAGGTGCTGGAGCCCCTGCTCCGGGCGCTGGAAGCGCGCAACCTGGTCACCCTCGACTACCGGGCGGCGGGCTTCGAGAACACCATCAAGCTCCAGGTTGTCCCCTACACCCTGGTCCACGACCTGTTCGCCGGCAGCGCCTTCCTCGTGGTCTGGAACCCTGCGAAATGCCAGGTGGCGCATCTGCGGTTGAACCGGATCGATGCCGTCAAGTTCGACGGGCGCGGACTACTCGGACCGGAGGCCTTGCGCCTGCTGGAGCAGTCGGCCCTCTTCCAGGTTGGAGGTTGGGCCGACGACGTCGCGCCCTTCGAAGTGGTGGTCCAGGTCCGCGGACGCTACTGGCTGCAGGCGCTCAAGGACGCGCCGCCGCCGCTGCCGGAATACTGGTTCGAACCGGAGGGAGAGACCCTGAGAGTCCACTTCAAGGCGACCCATCCTGCCGGGGCGCTGCGCTGGGCGCTCCAGTTCGGAGCCGATGCCGTCATCCTCTCGCCGCCGGCCTTGCGGGAAGAGATGGCGGCCAAGGCGGCGGAGATGGCAGCCCTGTACGTGTCCTAGATACCCCCATGTCATGTTAAATTATATCAATAAATGAACTTCGACAGATCCTGTCGCATCCAGCACCCCATCATGAAGGCTGGAGATGATCGATGCGACGAAAAAAACGAATCAGCGAGCTGGACATGCTGCCCCAGGGCTTCCGGCCGCTGGCGCGCCTCTGGTTCGCCAGGGTGCTGGTGAACCTGCGCAAGGCGGGCACGATCCTCGCCTCCGAGCGGATGAGCGCCGAGGATCTGCTCGCCCCCTTCAAGCTGAGGGGCGTTCCGGAGGCGGACCTGAATGACACCGCCAAGGTCGTGGCCCTCCTCCAGGACTGCCTGGCCCGGCTGGAGGCCGCCCATCCGGCCCTCCCCGCCCGCAGCGTGCTGGCCGACAACCTCCAGCGGCTCGCCGTCCTGGTCGGGCTCAACCACGCGGAGCTGGAGGTCCTCAGCTTCCTGCTCCTTGGACGCCAGTTCACGGCCCTGGAGCGCATGCTGGACATCCTCGGATCGATCAGCTCCTCCGGCTTCCACTACATCATCGCCGCCGCCCTCAAGCTGCCCCTGCCCGGCGTGCAGCGGGCCCTGGCGCCCTCGGGCCGGCTCTCCAGGTCCGGGCTGGTCCTGCTGGAACTGGGCAACAAGTGGGACTTCAGCAGCAAGTTCGAGCTGATGCCGGGCCTCTTCGAGCGCCTGGGCAGCACCCAGAAGAAGCCCTACGGCATCTTCGCCAACAGCTTCGTCCCCGCGCCCAGGGCCCGGCTGCTGCCCCGGGCCTATTCCCACCTCCAGGAGGACCTGGCCATCCTCAAGCCCTTCCTCCAGGAGGCCCTGGTCCGGCGCCGCAAAGGCGTCAACATCCTCCTCCACGGCCGCCCCGGCGGCGGCAAGACCCAGTTCGCCCGCATGCTGGCCGCCGACCTGGGCTGCGCCCTCTTCGAAGTGGCCTCGGAAACCGAGGACCGGCAGCCCATCGGCGGGGACAGCCGGTTCCGTTCCTACAACCTGTCCCAGACCATCCTGCGCGACGGCCGCGCCAGCCTCGTGCTCTTCGACGAGGTGGAAGATGTCTTCCGCCAGGCGGGCGGCGAGCAGGATTACCGCGGCCGGAGCAACCGGAGCGGCATCAAGGCCTGGGTGAACCGCACCCTCGAGGAGAACCCGGTCCCGGCCTTCTGGGTCACCAACAACCTGGACGTCGTGGACCCGGCCTTCCGCCGCCGCTTCGACTACGTCATGGAACTGGACGTCCCGCCCCGCAGCGTGCGCAGCCGGGTGCTCCAGGAATACCTGGGCGATCTTCCCGTGGACCCCGCCTGGGCCTCCGCCATGGCCGAGCACCAGAGCCTGGTCCCCGCCCTGGTGGAACGCTCCGCCAGCGTCGTGCGCCTGGCCCGGCAGGGGGACCCCGGCCTGGACGTCTCCAAGGCCCTTCCCCGGGCCCTGGGCAACACCCTGGAGGCGCTCGGCGCCACCCGGGGAGCCCTCGGCGCCCCGGCCCTCGCCACCCGCTACCGGCCGGAGGTGCTCAACACCGACTGCGACCTGGTCGGCATGGTCCCCGGCCTGCGCCGGCAGGGCGCCGGCCGCCTCTGCCTCCATGGGCCTTCCGGCACCGGCAAGTCCGCCTTCGGCCAACATCTGGCCCGGGAACTGGACATGGCCATCCTGGTGCGGCGGGCATCGGACATCCTCGGCATGTTCGTGGGCGAAAGCGAGCAGAACCTCGCCAGGATGTTCGCCGAGGCCCGCCAGGAGCGCGCCATCCTGCTCCTGGACGAGGCCGACAGCTTCCTCCAGGACCGCAGGAGCGCCCAGCACAGCTGGGAGATCACCCTGGTGAACGAGATGCTCACCCAGATGGAAGCCTTCCCGAGAATCTTCATCGCCTCCACCAACCTCATGGACACCCTGGACGCCGCGGCCCTGCGCCGCTTCGACCTGAAGGTCCGGTTCGGCTTCCTGCGCCCGGAGCAGGCGCTGCTGCTGTTCGAGGACCTGGTTGAGGCCCTGGCCCTCGCGCCGGATGACCGCGCCAGGGCCGCCCTGAGGGCCATCGGCCACCTGACCCCCGGCGATTTCGCCGCCGTGGCCCAGCAGGCGCGCTTCCGCCCCGTCGCCAGCGCCGCGGAGCTGGCGCTGCGCCTGGGCGCCGAGTGCAGCCTCAAACCCGAATCCCGCCGGAAGCCCATGGGCTTCCCGGTCCCCTCCCAGATCCAGCGGCCCGCTTGAAACCAGGGAAACCGATGCACCCGACTCCCCCGATCCTGCTCATCACCCACACCGACCGGGACGGCCTCCTCTCCGGGGCCGCCCTCCTCCGGGCGCTGGGCGCCGCGCCCGCGCCCGACATCATCCTCACCCAGGGCAGCTACCTGGCCGAGGAGCTGGACGACATCGTCGCCAGCGGGCGGCGCTACCAGGCCGTCTTCGTCACCGACACCTACTGGCGCCCCCAGGCAGCGGAGCGGCTCCACGCCGGCCTGCGCGACCTCCTCGATCCCGGCGGGCAGGTGGCCTGGATCGACCACCATTCCTCCAGCGTGGACCACGCGGACGCCCTCCCCAGCGTCCTTCCCCTCTCCCCGCGCTCCCGGATCATCGGCGACCGTGAAGGCAAGTTCGAAGCCGTCTCGCTGGTGGCGGAAGCGTTCGGCATGGAGCAGGATCCCGTGGTGGCGGACCTCGTCAAGGCCGCCCGCAATGGCTGGGGCCGCGGCCGGGACCCTGTCCCCGCCGGCGTCCAGGGCTGGCTGGAAGTCGTCGACGGCCTGGCCCGGACGCCGGACCTCCCCCCGGCCCATGCCGCGGACATCATCCGGTCCCTGTCCCATGGCTTCGGCACGCCCATCCCGGCCCACTTGGAGCCGCTGCGCGAGACCACCCGGCGCGTCCGGGCCCGCACCGCGGAACTTATCCTCCAGGAAGGCTGGACCTGCCTGCCGTCCACGGAAGGCGGCTCGGGGATGCTCCTGGATCTGCACGGGGAGCCCGGCGTCAACGCCTACGAACTGGCGGTGGGGCTGGCCAACGCGGCCGGAGGCCGGATCGACTATTTCGTCACCCAGGAGCATCCCGGGCTGGTCCACTACGTGAGCGGACCCGGGGCCAGGACCGAGCGGAACGCCCAGGAGCGGGGCGGCATGCCCGACCTTCGCGTTTCGACCCTCTACAAGGGGGGCTGGAAGTCCCCCACGGGGCGCGCCTCCCGGGGCATCGACCTGGCCTACCTCACCCGCCGCCAGCCGGCAGGGGACCTCCTGGGCCCGTGGATCGACGCCCACCCCTATATCGTGAAGGCCCCATGGCGCCGCAGCGCCGAGGTGGACGCGGCCATGGTGCTGTCCGCGGCCACGTCCATCGGCCATGAGATGAGCGGCCTGCTGGGCCGGTTCGGCTGGAACGACCGGGACCGGCGGCTGAAGCGGGCCCCGATGGACATTCGTCAGTAATTGTCGCGCGTCGCACCCCATATTCATTGGCCGGGCGGTTGTCCCGGAAGGAGATCTGACACCTATGGAAACCCAGGACTTCGAGGCCATGATCCAGAGGTTCAGTAACGGGGACCGCAGCCTCGAGGTGCTGGCCCCCTTGAATGAGGCCGCCTGGGAGGGCTTCCATGACCCCTGGGAGCAGAAGCCCTTCTTCCTCACGGAGGGCGCCGAAGTGTTCCTGGGGGACGGCCTCCCCGTCGCCCTGCGTCCCTGCGCCGCCCTGGAGGCGCCGGGGCAGCAGGATCCGGCGACCCGCCGGCCCGGGGAGACCCGGAGGAGTCCCGGCGCCCTGCCCCCCCGCTTGGCCGAACTGATCGCCAACTACATGGAAGTCCAGCACTGGGACTATGTCCGGGAGGAGAATGGCGAGATCCGCTGCACGCCGCCCGTGCGCGGAATGGCCGGCCAGGACCTGACGCTGCGCCTCGCCGGCGGCGGGAACCGGTTCAGGAACCTGTGGTTCCACATGGCTTCCGGATTCCAGGTCCCCGAGGAGGACCGCGGCCGTGCCAACGCCCTGTGCGTCAAGTGGAACCGCACACGCCCCAACGTCTGCGCGCGCCTGGAGGTGCAGCTCCCGTCCCGCGGCCGGACCCCCCCCAGGACGGGCACCCTGTCCCTGCATATCCCTCTGCCGGCTCCGCCGGACCTCACCATGCGGACGCTCGTGGCGTTCCTGGGGGACTGCATGGAGCAGGCGGGCGACTTCTGGATGCGGGCCCGCGTGGGACTGCTGGCGTGATGCCCGCCAGGACCTGGCTTTGCCTGGGCCTCCTGGCGGCGGTCCTATGGCTGTTCCAGAAGGCCAAGGGACTGTTCTGGGTGTTTTCGCTGCTGGTGCTGCCCGGGACCTTCTGCCACGAGGTCTGCCACTACGCCACCGCCCTGGTCCTGAACGGCAGGCCGGTGGCCTTTTCGGTCTACCCCAGGCGGGAGGAGAACAGGATCCAGCTTGGGGCCGTGATGATGGCGAACCTGAGATGGTACAACTCGTTCTTCATCGGCATGGCGCCCCTGGCGCTGCTCCCGGGCGCCTGGCTGCTCTTGCACTGGACCCTGGGGCACCGCTTCCCGCTCGGCCTGCCCTTGGTGCTGCTGGTCTTCCTGGTGGCGAACCTGGCCTGCGGCTCGATCCCTTCCGGGCAGGATTTCCGGATTGCAGCGAGATCGCCGGTGGGCTGGGTCCTGGTGGCGCTTTGCATGGTCTATGGGTGGACCCATTTCCGGGTGGAAGACGGGATGTTGCGTCCGTCCCGGGCCACCGTGCGAACCTGGCCGGGATGGCGGAAGCCATGCGCGGACCTCGAAAGGGTTCTCTCCCGGGGCGCACGGCGGGCGAAAGCGCTGGCCGGACGGATGCAAGACGAGTGGGCGGCCTGGGCGGAGAAGGCGTCCCATGGCTGAAGCCGTGGCCGGAACAACTCGGGGCAATGGGCCCGGCCGCCGCATCGAGGCCATGGCCGTGATCCTGGGCGTCTCCGTGTGGGAGGCGATGGGCATCGCCGCCGAGACCGGCTGGGCGGAGGAAGCCCAACCCATCTGGGACCGCTACGCCCGGCGCGTCATCTGGTCCAGGACCGCGCTGGCGGCCCTGGACCAGGTCGCAGCAGGTTCCCCCGCCATCGCCACCCGGTGGCTGAACGAATGGCTGTCGGGGCGAAAAGCCAAGGGCGACCTGAACCTGTCCTCCAGGGATTGGGTCCGCGCCCTTCCCGAGACCCTGGACGTGGAAGGCAGCCTGCTGCTGCCCTGCCAGGGGCTCACGCGCCTCCCCCGGGACCTGGAAATCGGTTCCAACCTCTGGCTGGAGCGCTCCGGGATCGTTTACCTCCCGGAGCGGCTGGATGTGCGCTTCTCCCTCTGGCTGAGGGGCTGCCGGGACTGGGACGGCCACATCCCGGCGGAAGCCCGGGTGGGGGCCCGGGTGTTCTCGGACCGCCATGTCCAGGGCATTCCTCTGGCGGAATGGCGGGCTCGGTATCCTCTGGGGGAGCGGCCCGACCTGCGCGGTGCCTGAGGTGAAAGGGCTCCCGGCCGCTCCGCGGGAGCAGCCGGGACGGCCCTGGATCCGGCTACCAGGAGGAGCTGCCGGTTCCGGGCTGGAACCCGCCGGGACCAGGGCCGGAGGCATCCAGGCCGAGGCGCCCGGCCCACAGGTCCGGGGCGGCCCGTGGCCGTCCAGGTGCCCAGGATCCCCGGTGGACGCCGAGGGTCTCCCAATCCATCGCCACGCATCTGCCCAGCAGGGACCGCAGGTAGACCAGGTCGAGGGTCTCCCCCTCGGTATGGTTGCACTCATAGCCCACCGAAATATTGACGATCTCCGGCACCAGGTCCCTGAACTCGCAATTGTCGGTGTATGACCCCCGGGCCCACCGGTGCCCCATCGCCAACCTGCCTGCCAGTTCCGCCACGAATGCCCTGGACGCGCAGAGGCCCCGCCGCTGTTCCCCGCAGATGTCCTGCCGTCCTTTCCGGTCGAAGGCAAGGATCCGGTCGATACGGGCAAAGGCCCGGGCGCCCCTCGCCCTGGCATACCGCGCCCCTTGGGCCCCGGTTTCTTCCCCCTGGGTGAACAGGTACAGGGCGGGGACGCCCGCGGCCAGCAATCCAGCCAACAGCGCCACCCCGGCCCCGTCATCCGCGCCCAGGACCGACCTGCCGCCGGTGGAGGCGATGCCGTCGCCCCAGATGACCGGGTTGGGACCAGGGACTTCATGCACCGTATCCAGGTGTGCCATGAAACAAGTCTTCGAGATCTCGGCGCGCAGGTCCACCCATACGTTTCCGCAATCGTCCTGGCATGAACGATCGGGGAAGATGGCCGATACCTTGGTGCAAAGGTGCTGGACGGCCTCCGAGCCGTCCGGGCGCTTGTTCTCAAGCACCCAAATCAAGATTTCCTCGAACATGAAAACCCCACTGGATCTGGCGTTGAAAAACCCGGCCGCAGCGGCCGGGGCAGGTCCGGCCGCCGGAGGCGGACCGAACCCTCGCCGGAGTCCGGACATCGCGGAAATCAGGAAAACCGGCGGCGTGGATATTCCGGAGTTCTCCCTATACCCAAGTATCGCCCCGCCAGCGCGCCAGTGCATGTCGCATGCCCGGGAGAGCGGGTCGCTCCGGACGATGCGGGGCGGCGGACATTCCTCAGGGCGCCCAATGCTCCGCCCGGCTCTCCCACATACGGCGGTTGACCGGCAGGGCTCCACGCATGCGACAGGATTCGTCGCCCGGGGAGGCCATGCTTGTCGGGGGAGGTTCCATGGAAAGGCCGTCCGGGCATGAGGAGCGATGGGATCCGACCATTCGGAACGGCCCGTTGCCGCCCTTCGTGCAGGCCCTCGTCCTCATGGGGGTCCATCCCGGGCTCATCCTGCCCCAGGCGGAAGCCCTGGGAGCCGGCCCAGCGGAACTGCTCTGGATCGCGACCATCCTGATCCCGACCACGGATCCAGTGCCGGCAATGGCCTTGGCCCTGGGATCCATCCAGCGATGGCCAGCCTTGCGCCGGCAGGCCCTGATGCTGGGAACTTCGCTGTTGACTCGGCTGGTGCGGTTCTTCGTCCTTGGCAATGGGGCCTGGTTTCCGTGCAACCAGGACGAAACCAAAGCTTGGCTCCCCGACGATGCCCAGTGGGCCGTCATCCGGATCAGGGCCTTGCGGCGGCTGGGGTATCCCGGGCAGTGCATCCCGGCCTGCGCCATCCCGGTGGTCCCGGACGCTCCGGGCCTTCCGGAACCGGATGCCTGGGCATGGATGGATGCTGGGAACGGGCTCGTGGCTTCGAACCTGGAAATCCAGGGTGGGGCCTCCCGGGCGCGGGAATGGGGCCCCCTCCTGGTGGCCAGGATCCTGCTCCGGGATTGCCGGGTGCCGGCCATCCTGCACCGGCCTGCAACCTGGTTGCCCAGTGGCCAGGCCAGCGTGCGCCTGTTCCGCGTCGGCGGCCTGCGTGAGTTCACCGACGGCTGCCGCAGTTCGTCGCTGATCGCAGTCGGCTGCCCGGATCTGGTGAAGCTCCGCGCCACTCCCCGGGCCCTAGTGGCGAAGGGCTGCCCCCGGCTCACCGGGGTCACTTTCGGGGTCGGCGGCCTGCTGCACCTGGAGCGCTGCCCGGGAATCCGCAGCCTGGTGCCGGCGGTATCCGCCCAGAGCATGACCCCCAGGGGGATGAAGAGGGGGACCCCTGCCATCACCTGCCAATCCCTGCTCCTGTCGCACTGCCCGAACCTGGGCCGCCTGCCCAGAAGGCTGCGGGTTTTGAAGAACATGACCCTCCACCGCATGGGCCCCATCACGCGCTGGCCGGTCCATTTCAATGTCGACGGCGATCTCCGGATCCGGGATTGCCCGCTGATCGAGGAACTGCCCCGGGTGGAGGTTGGCGGTTCCCTGCGGGTGGACGGCCGTTCAGGGCTGCGCCATCTGCTGCCGGGCAGTATATTCGGGGGGGATCTGGACCTGCGGGCTTGCGCCTTCCTGGAAGGCCTGCCGCAGGACTTGAGCATAGGCGGCACTCTGCTCCTGCCCAGGCACTTGGGTATCGACGAGTGATCCGTGCGACCCGGAAGGTCGCACGAGCGCGATCGAACGACACCTTGTGTCGTAACACCGGCCCCATGCTTAGTGCATCGGGAGGTCGACTCCATGGCAAACGGATACAGACGCTGCAGGAAATCCCTGGTCCCGAGCGTACCCTCCAGCTACAACGGGGTGCTCCGGCTCTGGGTGCTGCGCCTGCTGGTCTGTTTCGGCGGACACCGGGAGCTGATCGGGGACCGGCACGTGTCCGCCGAGGAGGTGATGGAATTCCTGGGACTGTCCCAGTGCCTGACGGCGGAGCCGTTTTCCCCGGAGGCCGCCAGGGCCGCGCTGCGCGCCAAGCTGGCCACCCTGGAAGGGCAGAACCCGGCGCTGCCCGCAGGATCGGCGCTGGCCCGGAACATCGCCTGGCTGGGGGAACTGCTCAGCCTCTCCGCGGTGGAGCAGGACATCCTCCACTTCACCGTGCTCCAGGCCCAGCACCCCGTGCTTGAACGGACCCTGGACCAGCTGGGCGGCCTCACCTTCGGGTCGATCCACCAGCTCTTCGCCCAGATCCTGGGACACTCCCAGGAGGCGGTCCGAAAGGCCCTCCGGTCCTCGGGCACCCTCGCCCGCACCGGCCTGCTGACCTGCGACCTGCGCAACAGGTACATGTTCACCAGCAAGGTGGAGGTGCTCAGCGGGCTGGGGGAGCGGCTCTGCATGGGGAAGGCGAACTCGGCCGGACTGTTCCGGCAATACTTCGTGCCCGCGCCCGCCAGTACGCTCGGAGCCGCGGACTACCCGCATCTGGCAAAGAATCTCGCGATCCTGGAGTGCTACCTGGGGCAAGCGCTTGCCACCCGGCGCAAGGGGGTCAACGTGCTCATCCACGGGGTTCCCGGAACCGGCAAGACCCAGTTTGTCCGGATGCTCGCAAAGCGCCTCGACGGCCAGCTCTCCGAGGTGGCCACCGAGGATGAGGACGGCGATCCGCTCCGGGGCGACTACCGGTTCCGCTCCTACCGCCTCGCCCAGCACCTCCTGGCCAGCGCGGACCGGAACCTGATCCTGTTCGACGAGGTGGAGGACGTCTTCTGCCGTCATGGCGAGGACGAGGGACCGGAGCGCAGGCGCGGCACCCTGATCAAGGGTTGGATCAACAAAACCCTGGAAGAGAACCCGGTGCCTGCCGTCTGGGTCACCAATGCGGTCGGGGCGATCGACGACGCCTTCATCCGGCGCTTCGACTATGTGCTCGAAATCGGGGTGCCTCCCCGCAGCGTGCGGGCGAAAGTGCTCGATGGCTACCTGGCGCAGCTCGCCGTGCCCCCGGACTGGAAGGCCGCCATGGCCGAGCACGAGCACCTGGTTCCCGCCGTGGTGGAGCGGGCCTCCAAGGTCGTGCGGTCGGTCTGCAAGGCCGATCCCGGGATCGATGCGTCCCAGGCCCTGGCCCTGGCGATCGGCAACACCCTGGAGGCAATGGGCGCGCCCCGGGCCGCCCAGGGCGCGCTGCCCATGGTGGTCGACTACCGGCCGGAGCTGCTCTGCACCGACTGCGACCTGGCCGTGGTCAAGGAGGGGCTGCTGGCCCAGGGCCAGGGAAGGCTCTGCTTCTTCGGCCCGCCGGGCACCGGCAAGACCGCCTTCGGCCGCCACCTGGCCGAGGCCCTGGACCGGCCCCTGCTGGTGAAGCGGGCCTCCGACCTGCAGTCCAAGTGGGTGGGCGAGGCCGAACAGAACCTCGCCCGGATGTTCCGGGAAGCCCTGGACGAGCGCGCCGTTCTGCTGCTGGATGAGGCGGACAGCTTCCTCCAGGACCGCAAGGGCGCCCAGCGCAGCTGGGAGATCTCCCAGGTGAACGAACTGCTCACCCAGATGGAGAGCTTCGAGGGGATCTTCATCGCCTCGACCAACCTCATGGACAGCCTGGACGGCGCCGCCCTGCGCCGCTTCGACCTCAAGATCCACTTCGACTACCTGAAAGCCGACCAGAGCTGGGCCATGTTCCAGGACACCGCCCGCAGGCTGGGCCTGGAGCCTGCCCCCGACGCCCGGGCCGCGCTCGGCCAGTTGACCCTGCTCACCCCGGGCGATTTCGCCAACGTGGCCCGCCAGGCGCGGCTGCGCCGGATCCCCAGCTCGGCCGACCTGGTGGCCCGCCTGGCGGCGGAATGCGCCGCCAAGCCCGAAGGACGGCGGAACCGCATCGGCTTCCAGGGGAGGCCATGACGGCCCGGACGCCTTCCCGCAGCCTGAACGACACCCACTGTCGCATTTGCGGCCCCAGACTCACCGCATGGATCCCGACCGTTTCCGACTCCTCGCCTTCTCCGACCTCCACGGCAAATGGTTCAAGGAGGCCTCGGCCGTCATCGACCAGACCCGCCCGGACTGGATCGTGCTCTGCGGGGATCTCCTTCCGGATTTCAGGATGATCTCCGGCCAGGAATCCCGCCTGGTGGCCCAGCGGGACTTCTGGAGGACCTACCGTTCGACCTTCATCCGCGACTTCGCCCGGACCACCCTGGTGCGCGGCAATCACGAGATCAAGGGCTTCCGCGATCCGGACCTGGGGCGGTTGCCGGCCGGCCTCGAGCGCCATGTGGTCCGGCTGGAGGGAACTCCGGCCGAGTTCGGCAGCTGGGGCTGGAGCCGTGAATGGGAGGAGGAGCGTCTGGCGGAGGAATTGCAGGAACAGCTGAGGGAGGTCGCGGAACCCCGCATCTACATCAGCCATGTGCCTCCCTTCGGCTGCCTGGACCAGGCCGCGGACGGCAAGCATATCGGGCACCGGCCCCTGTTCCAGCATCTCCAGGGCCGGAATTGGCCCGAGGCGCTGGTGCTCAGCGGCCATGTGCACGAAAGTTTCGGCAGCATGACCTGTGGCGGAACCCTGGTCGTGAACGCCGCCTGCGGCTACGCCCTGCTGGAGTGGGCCGCGGGAATGCCCACGCTGCTTGCCATGGAGCGCCTGCAGACACGAACCGCCCAGGAGAGCTGAGGGCCCGGGATGCCGAGATCACCCGATCCGATGAATGCCGCCCCTTCGCCGAAACGCCGGACCGCCGCCGTCGACTGGCGCCTTCAGGCCCGGATGCACCTTTGCATCCTGGGCAAGTACGCGGATGACTGCGAGCGTTACTGGATGCTCAGAAGCGCAGGCGCCTCCGCCCCGGAGACCCTGGACGCCCTCCTGGCCGAGACGCCGGGCTGGCTGAAGGCCGCCCTCCTGTGCGACTGCCGGCCCGCCGGCCTTGGTCTGGAAGCCTTGCGGACGCTGCTGCAAAACCATGGGATCCATCCGCTGTCCGTGGCGGTCGATTTCCAGGACCGGCGCAGGGGCACCGCCTTCCTCCGGCGGCTCGGCTTGGAGGAGCGCTTCGGAGGCTGGATCGGACCGGGCGGGCGGTTCCTGCTGCGGGACGCGTCGATCCGCAGCCTGCCGCCCGGCCTGGTCCTGCGCGGATGGCCGCTGATCACGCACTGCCCGGAACTGGTGGACCTGGGCGCCCGCCTCACTAGCCTGGTGGGGAACCTGACCATAGCGCACTGCCCGAAGCTCCGGCGCCTGCCGGATGGCCTGGAAACCATCGGCATGCCGGGAACCGAAATCATGCCCGACGGGAGCGAGGTCCGAAAGAGCCCCTTCGGCGACCTGAACCTGCTCGATTGTCCCAGCCTGTCCGCTTTCGGATCCCGCACCCGCATCCGCGGCCGGATCATCGCGGAACGCTGCCCGGGGCTCCAGGGCGTGGACCTGGAGCGGCATCGGGCCGATCCCTTCGATCTGGACGCCTGATGGACCCGGCCGAACCCCTCTCCCCCGAAGCCCTGGCTTCCCTGGAGGCACGCCTGGGCCTGCTCCGGCAGGTGGAGGTCGGCTACCCGGCCATCATCCAGCAGATGGAAGCCGAGGGCGATCCCCCGGAGGCCTTTCTCCACCTGCCGCTGTTCCTGGAATACGACCAGGCCGCCGCCCTGAGGGTCCTGCTGGAATTACGCCGGGAGCGGGCCATTCCCTGGGAAACCGCCGCACACGTGCTCCGCCTGCACGGCATCGCCCCGGAATCGGCGGTGGCCTGGGAGACCCGCGCCCCGGCCCAGGCGGCCCGGGTCCTGGGGGTGCCCCACTGGGTCCAGGCCGCCACCCGGGGCGACACGGACCGGGACAAGGGCCAGGGCCTCTTCCGGCTCCACGGCCTCTCCCATGTGCGGCGCCTGCCCGGCCATCTCGTCCTGGAGCGGCTCGAACTCTGCGGGCTGCATTCCCTGGAGGCCCTGCCGGAAGCGGCCTGGGTCCGGTCCGCGGTGATCCTGGACGACCTTCCCCGCGTCACCGGATGGCCGGACTGGCTCCTGGCGCGCGGCCGAAGGCTGGTGGTGCGCAACTGCCCGGGCCTGGGCATCCCCCCGCCCTCCATCAGCCCCTCAACCTCCCTGCGCCTGGACGGTCAGCCCTGCCCCGGCGGCCCCCTCGCCTGGGGCGCCTTGCGCGAGCTCGAACTCAACCGCATCGGGGGCCTCACGCACCTTCCCAGGTGCCTGGACGTCGACTCGCTCCTCCTCAGCCGCTGCCCGGTCCTGGTCGCGGTGCCCCGGCTCCTGCATGGGGACACCACCCGCCAGCTGGCGCCGCCCCGCGAACTCCAGAGGATGGTCCGGATCCGGCACTGCCCGAGCCTGGCCGCCCTCACGGACGAGACCGACTACCCCGCGCACCTGGAGCTGGACAGCTGCGCCGCCCTGGAGTCCCTGGGCAGCGGCCTGCGCCTGGGCGGCGACCTCAGCCTCATGCGGCTCCCCGGGCTCCGGCGGCTGCCTTCGGGCCTCCGGGTCCCGGGCACCCTGCTGCTGAAGGATCTGCCCGCACTCGAGGACCTGGGCGAAGGACTCGTGGTGGGCGGCCACCTGGTTCTGCGGGATGTCCCCAGGCTGGCCCGCTTCCCGCCGGGCCTCAAGGTGCGCGGGGACCTGGTCCTGCTCGGCTGCGTCCAGGTGCCCGAGCCCGCCCCGGACCTGGACGTGCGCGGCAGCATCCACCTGCACCCCAGCTTCCGGAACCTCCGCTGGCCGGCCCGCCTCCGGCGCCAACTGGTCTCCGAGCCCATCGAACCCATGCCCGGGCATTGGATGGTGGATCCGGGCGTCAACTGGAGCGGCTGCGACTTCCCGGACGTGTATCCCTGAAGCTCCGGACCGGCGCGCCTGCGACAGGGAATGTCGCCGGGGCCGCCCCATATTGCCTGGGCCCGCGGAGCGGATGCCGGGGCGAGGAGTACAGATGACCCATGATCCCCTTCCAGGCCGCACGGCGGGCCTCCGGCCCAGGACCCTTCTGGCCTGCCTCCCGCTCCTGGCCATCTGCGCCTGCGGCGGCTCCACCCAATCCCATCACGTGCCCCCGGCCGCGCCCGCCATCGGCGAATTCCAGGTGGCCCCCGATCCGCTGACCGCCGGCGCATCCGGCACGCTGACCGCCGTGTTCAGCGGCGGGAACGGCGCCATCGACCAGGGCATCGGCCCGGTCGCCAGCGGCAGCCCCATCGCCACCGGCGCCCTGCTTCGGGACACCACCTTCACCCTGACCGTCACCGGCGACGGCGGGACCGCCACCCGGGCCTGCACGGCCACGATCACGGCCGCCCCGGAAGTGCCGGTGATCAGCGGCCCGGCCACCCTCATGGCCGGACAGGGCGGCTACACCGCCTCGGTGCCGCTCCAGCCGGGCATGACCTACGCCTGGACCATCGCCGGAGGCACCCTCACCGCCGGCGCCGGCACCGCCCAGGTGGCCTTCACCGCGGGCCAGGCCGGCACCCTGCAGCTTTCCTGTACCGCCACCAACGCGGCCGGCACGGCCTCCGCGCCGGCCACCCTGGCCATTCCCGTACTGCAGGGCCCGGGCATCCTGGCCTTCCAGGCGGTGCCGGCGACGCTGAACGCCGGCCAGACCGGGACCCTCACCTGGTCGGTGACCGGCGCCACCGGCCTGAGCCTGGACAACGGCATCGGCCCGGTCAGCGGGACCAGCGCGGCCATCGTGCCGATGCAGAGCACCACCTACACCCTCACCGCCAGCAACGCCGCCGGCAGCGTCACCCGCACGGCGGCGGTCCAGGTGATCCCCCAGGGCCAGGCGCCGGTCATCACCAGCTTCACCGCCACCCCGGCCACCGTGACCGCGGGCCAGGGCACGGTCCTGGCCTGGTCCACCGCCTGGGCCGGGACCCTGGACCTCGAGCCGGGCATCGGCCCGGTCACCGGCGCCCAGATGCAGGTGTTCCCGGCCGCCCTCACCACCTACACCCTCACCGCCGGCAACGCCAACGGCTCGGCCACCGCCGCGGCGACGGTGACGGTCGTGCCCAGGGGCCAGCCGCCGGTCATCGCCAGCTTCAGCGCCAGCCCCGGCAGCATCGCCCCGGGCCAGGGCAGCACCCTCGCCTGGTCCGTTACCAACGCCACCAGCCTCGCCCTGAACCCGGGCCTGGGCCCGGTGTCCGGCACCAGCCTGCAGGTCAGCCCCGCCGCCACCACCACCTACACCCTCACGGCGGCCAACGCCGCCGGCCAGGTCACCGCCTCGGCCACGGTCATGGTCGGCAACGCGGTGGGCTACACCCTGCCCGGGGGCGTCCAGCTCGCCCTGGTGGCCATCCCCGCCGGCAGCTTCACCATGGGCTCGGTCAACGCGATCGATTCCTTCGCCCAGCCGCCGCACCCGGTGACCCTCAGCCGGGCCTTCTTCATGGGCAAGGTCCCGGTCACCCAATCCCAGTACCAGGCGGTGACCGGGGTCAACCCCTCGCTCAACCGGACCGCGCCCATCGCCAACCTGCCGGTGGACTCGGTCTCCTGGACCGCCATCACCCAGGCCGGCGGCTTCCTGGACATGCTGAACACCATGACCGCCGCCGCCCGGCCCGCGGGCCTGGTGTTCCGGCTGCCCACCGAAGCGGAGTGGGAGTACGCCTGCCGCGCCGGCAGCATCACCGAGTGGTTCTTCGGCAACGACCCGTCGGTCATCGGCCAGTACTCCTGGATCCCGGCCTCCGGCGGCTATACCTCCGCCACCCAGATCGTCGGTCAGAAGCTGCCCAACGCCTTCGGGCTCTGCGACCTGATCGGAAACGTCTACCAGTGGTGCCAGGACTACTGGGGCGACTACAGTTCCAGCCCCCAGACCGACCCCGCCGGACCCGCCGCCGGCACGCAGCGGATCCAGCGCGGCAGCTACTTCAACAGCTCCGCCGACCCGAGCCGCACGGCGGTGCGCAGCTTCTTCTCCCCCTCGTACGGCACCAGCCAGGTCGGCTTCAGGGTCGTGCTGGGCGCGCCACTGCAACCCTGAAGCCCTTTTCCGGAGCAACCCCATGCGCACCACCGCCCTCCTCTGCACCGCCCTCCTGGTCCTCGCGGGGACCGACTGCCGCAAGCCCCGGCCCCTCCAGGCCACCCAGTCCGCCCCCAAGGTGGACGGCCGGCCCTCCTGGGTTCTCCTGCCCCAGAGCTACCCCGGCCTGCCGCCCACCACCCTCGCCGAGGTCGGCTCCGAAGGCGCCAACGCCGCCGGCGACCTCATGCTCCAGCGCAAGCTGGCGCTGCTGCATGCCCGCTACCAGATGGCCGCCCGCCTCGGCACCCCGGTCCAGGGCTTCCTCAAGCAGGCCCACCTGGTGAACGCCGGCACCAGCGCCGGAAGCGGCGGCACCGTGTCCGACCAGGCCGTCGCCACCGCCACCCAGGGCCTCGAGACCGAGCTGGTGGACAGCTTCCTGGCCGGCGTCACCCCCCGCGAGTTCTGGATCGAGCCGGGCACGGGGCGCCTCTACGTCCTGGTCACCCTGGACCGGGAGACCATCAACGGCGCCCTCCAGGCCTCCCTGGCCAGCCGCACCCGGGACGCCGCCGCCCAGATCGCCGACAGCCAGAAGATCCTGGACGACATGCTGGCCGCCAGGGCCGCCGGGCCCGCCAAGTGACCTTCCCTGCCGCCCCGGGACCGGCCTTCCCGCTGGCGGTCCTGCTGGCCCTGGGCGACGTCTGTGCGGCCCGGGAGGCCCCGTCCTGGGTCCATGTCCCGCCGGTCCGGCCCGGACGGGTCTACGGCGTCGCGGGCGCGGCGCTGGGCGCCAGCGAGGCCGAGGCCATGGACCGGGCCGTCCAGAACGCCAAGGTCCAGGTGGTCGCCTTTCTGGGTTCCAGCCTGCGGGGCCGGCTGAGCCATTCGGATCTCCTGCGCGAGCGCCGGACCTCGGCAGCCGCCCCTGAATACAACCGGGAGACCGCCACCCTGGAAGCGACCGAGCTGGACGTTTCGGCCATGGACCTGCCCGGGCTCGTGGTGGCCGAGCGCAGCCTGGACCGGCCGGGCCGCGCGGCCTACGCCCTCGTCTACCTGGATTGCGCCGTGGCGGAGCGGGTGCTGGCCCAGCGGGTCAGCCTGCTCCTGGCCGAAGCCATCGAGTTGCTCGGACAGCCCCCAGGCCCGGCGCTCCGGACCAGCCTCGCCCGCCTGGCAGGGATCCGGTCGCTGGGGAGCCGGTGCCGCCGCCTGACCGACCAGGCCGCCCTGCTCCAGGCCGCCGGCCTCCCCGCGGCGATCCAGAGGGAACTCCGGCGGCTGGCCGGCGACTTCGACCGGGAGGCAACGGGTCTCCGGTCGGCCCTCACCCTGGGCGCCAGCGTCCAGGGGGGCGGTCTGGGCCCCGAGATCCAGGCCATCCTCCACGCGACCGCGGTGCGGCTCGGCTTCGGCTGGACCGGCGAGGCGCCGGCCCTGCCCCTGCGCATCGAGGTCTACGCGGGTCAGAAGCGAAGCGAAGGTCTCCTGGTCCCCTACCCGGCGACCCCGGACGATCCCGAGTTGGTCGGCCTGAGGGCGACCGTGCGGATTGAACTGCTGGATGCCGGAGGAGCGGCCCAGGACGGCTTCGACCTGCCGGTGCGGGGCATCGGCGTCGATGAGGCTTCGGCCCTGGGCGCGCTGTTGCAGGCGCTGCGGAGGGAACTTCCGGACCGGATCGAGGCGTTCCTGGCGCAGATGCGCTAGAAATCCAGGCTCAGCCCCAGGCCCACCCCGCTCTGGCTGCCGCAGCGGAAGAAGCCGCCGAATCCGTTCCGCCCGTGCAGCGAAACGAAGCCCATGGCCCCGGACCGGTTCCGGGTGAGTTCGTCGTACCAGCCGTTCGTTGCGGCGGGCACCACGTAGGTCTCCGTCCTGGCATATTCACCGCCCAGGCCCAGGGTCAGGAAGTCGCCGCCCCCATACAGCCCGGCCCAGCCGACCCTCTTCTGCAGCAGGTCGCTCGCCCTCATCTCGTCGCTGGTGTATGCGGCCCGGGTCCACTGGGTGCCTCCGCCGAACAGACCGAGGCAGCTGTGCCCGGACCGGTAGACCGGGACGCCCGCCTCGGCCACCGGCGAAACCCCGTTCGCGCCCCTGTCGACTTTGTCGATCCCCAGGTGGACGAACCAGGCCTTGCCTGGCCGGTCGATCCCCTGGCCCGACAGCGCCAGGGGCAGCAGGGCGATGATGAAGGTGTGCCGCCAGCGGTTCATGGGACATCCTTGGAATCAGGGGTGGACTTCAGGGCGAGGGCGAACGCGTCCACGACCGCGGCCGCCGCCTCAGCGCCCGACCGGGCCGGGTCCAGGTGGAAGCTGCCATGGCCATGGAGGGTCCAGATGCGCAGGGTGTCCGAGCTCTCAACGTCGATCAGGCGGACAGTCAGGACCAGGTCGCAGCCGCGCAGCCCCACCTCCAGACTGCCCGCCGCGACCATGAACACCCCGATGCCCGCCATGCGGCCTAGGGCCCTGGCCTCGGCGGGATCCACCATCCGGGCCTGGAATTTCAGCTCGGCCTGGATCTGCCCGAACAGTTTCGGGTCGGTCCGCGCCGGCAGCCGGTAGCGGCCGGATTCCAGGCAGACCGCGGGCAGCCGTTCCTGGAGGATCCTGCGCACGGTGCGTGCGACGTCCCGGTCATTGGAATCCACCTCGAGCCGGACCAGGCTGAGGCCTGGCCGAGGCGGCGGGACGGCCCGCACCGTGAGGCCGGCCAGGGCCAACCCCAGGAGCACGGGTCGGAAGTCCATTTTCATCGTTCAGGGACCGGTCCGTCCGCGCGACAGTCCCGTCCATCGGACCAGATGATCTCCCGCTCGTTCCGGTGCATGCTTTCGGTCGCCACGTCCCTGCCGAGGCTGTGTCCCGAGCAGCGCCAGTAGTCCAGGTGGTGGTTCGGCCCGAGGATGAGGATTTCCGGCGGTCCGCCCCACCGTTCGGCGAGTCCCATGACCGGCTCGCTGAAATTCCGCCAGCAGTTGCCGCCGAAGCCATGCTCCTGGATCAGCAGGGCCCGCGGCGCCCGCTCCGGAAACAGCGCGGCCAGCGTCTGGATGGCCTCGACCCCCAGGAACAGGAAGCTGAAACGTGACCTGGAGCCCTCGTTGCCCTGGTAGACCGCCCAGATCCCCAGAGGCGGGCCGGGCAGCGCGAAATGGCTGGGCTCATGGACGAAGGCCGGGTGGGCGTCCTGGACCAGGGGTGCCGGGTCGAACGCTGCCAGGGCCACCAGGTCGTGGTGGGCGAACCCGGTCCCGGTGACGCGCGGCTGCCGGAGCTGGTCGAGAAGTTCCTGCCTGCCGATGCCGTAATCCGCGAAAATGAAGGAGTGGATGACCCCGTTGAACTGCCGGACCGGGGAGCCGTCCAATCCGGAACCCGGGTAGACCAGGGCGTCCTTGACCAGATGGTCCATCCAACGCCCCGGCCCCTGCTCGATGTCGCCCGGACCCAGCCCAAGCAGCCAATGGGGGGTGCGCCTGGCAAGGGGTCGCAGGAACGGCAGCATGGATCCTCCTCGAGCGGGTCGTGGTCGGACGCCCGCCACATGGTCATCATCGCGCCCGTGATGCGACAGCTCCTGTCGCTTCCATGGGAGTCAGGCTCAGGGTGTCCTCGGTCTGCGACCTTTATCCGCAATGAACCGCGCAACTCCTCCGGCCCTCCCTTCCTCCGGCAGTATCCGCAGCCGAATTCGTTGGACTCTGTCGAAATCATGATCCAGTGCTGTCCCCCGCAGGGGCAGTTGGCCATCCACGCCGTCGTGCTCTGGCCAGCGGGCCTGAGGTTTCCGCAGGCCATGGCGGCTTCCAGGATCGGCGAGGTTTTGGCGAGCTCCTTCGCCAAGGCCTCATCCCGGTTCCACTGGAGCTTCAACTCGAAGGTGGACACCACCCATTCGAGTTCCACGACCGACAGCAGGCCAGCGACGTACGGCCCGACCGCCCCCCCGTGGTGGAGCCGGGACTGCAACAGGGCCTCAAACAATTCCATGGCTGCCCGTTGAGGGTTGCACTGCCCTTCGCCTTCCACCACCAACCAGCCACCCAAGTCACGCGCAAGGACCTGCGAACCGCAAGCGGCCTGGAATTGCACAAGCCGATCCAGCTGGGCGGAATCCCTGGGTTCCACCTCCCAGAGTTCCCATTTATCCGGTCCCCCGGACAGGAAAAGGGCCTGGGAGATCGTATCAACTCCCACGTCCAGCTCATAACAGCCCACAAAAAGGGCCTTGGCGGCCCCCGAACCGAGCGTGGGCTGCTTTCTCCAGGGATCCAGGCGGGTGATCTGCATACCGGGTGCCTCCTTTTCAGGTTGTGGCCTGCGCATGGGATCGAACGATCGTGGGCACCGTGGCATCTTGCTCGGTTGCCGGGCCCGTGGATGGGCCGCTCAGCATGCAACGACAGGATAGTACGGTCGGAGCGACAAAAGTTGTTGATTTCGCAGCCCCAGGACGCTGAGGGGCGGCGCTCAGGCCTCCGGTTCCGGCGGCTCCTGCCTGCCCTGCCGCTTCTTGCGGCGCAGGTAGGAACGCTCGGAGCCCAGGGACAGGTCGTCTTCCTGCTGCTCCGTGATCCTGTTCCGGTTGGAGGTCGAGCAGAAATACAGCTCCTTGGCCATGGACTCATGGCTGCCCTGGTCCATCAGGGTCTCCAACTCGACGACCACCGCCTGGGTCCAGGAGTTGTCCTTCCCCACCACCTTGAGCTCGTCCAGGATCGCCCGGACCCGCGCCCAGTCCCCCGCCCGGGCCGCCCGGTGGGCCTCCTCCTGCAGGTCCGCGGCAGCCAGTTCCCCCACCCGGCGGGCCACCAGGGGGTCCTCCGGCAGGCTCGCGTAGACGGCGGAGGGGAGCACCTTCAGTCGCAGGACCATTGGGGCGGCGACCTCCTCCTGGCCATCGGCGTTGCGCCAGTGGACGGCGACGGTCCCCAGGCTCACTTCGCCCTCGCTGATCCAGGGGGCCAGGGCCCCGGCGTCGCCCTCCAGCCGGAACAGCGCCCATGCCTCGCCCAGGGCGGGCAGGTCCGGCAGCCGCCAGCCACCTTCCGGGCAGGCAAGATAGCCGTTGCGCTGGGTGACCTTCAATCCCGTCAGGGTGACCAGGGCAACGGTCAGGCCGCGCGCCTCCAGGTTGGACAGCAGATCGAACTCCTCCATGAAAGGATCCAGCAGGTCGTCCGCCGTCTCCCCGTAGTAGGACCGGCCCTGGCCGTGGCGGGCCATGACGGTCATGACCTCCTCGCCGAACCCCTGGCCCAGGCCGTAGGTGGAAGTGCTGACGCCCTGGGCCTGGGCTTCGGCGCAGGCCGCTGCCAGTTCCTCCGGCGCCACCATGCCTGCGTTGGCCTGGCCGTCCGAGAGCAGCAGCACACGGCTGACCACCTCCGGCCGGTGAGCCCCCAGCAGTTCCTTCACCCCCGTGGCCCAACCCAGGTGAAGATCGGTGTTGCCGCCGGAGTGAACCGCGGCCAGGTCCCTGCGGATGGCGTCCGGGTCGGTTACGGGCAGGCAGGAGCGGAGCACCCTGGCCCGGTTGTCGTGGGTCACGATGGCAAGCCGGTCCTGGGGTCCCAGCCGGCCCAGGATCTCCGCCGCGCAGCGGCAGGCCTGGAGCAGGGGATCCCCGGACATGGAGCCGGAACGGTCCAGCACCACCGCCAGGTGGAGCGGGGGCCGCGGGGCCGCGGTCCGGGACCCCCCGGCCGGGGCCTGGACGCGCACCAGGAGATCGACCAGGAAGGGGCCTTCGGCGGGGATGCCGGGGGAACGGGTTTGCTGCAGGGTGGTGAGCTTCGTCATGGCGTGCTCCTCTGGTCCGGGGACCTGTGATCATGATCCCGCGGACCGAGCGACAGTAGCTGACGCGCGAACATGGCCACACTGCAGATGCAAAAGGATTGAACCGGCCTCCCCCCTTTCCTGCCCGGAGCCCCCATGTCCTGGATCCTCTTCCCGATCAACTTGTTCCACTTCGGCCTGAGCGCCTCGCTGGGGTTTTTGCTCGTGGCGCCCTGGTGCCTGGTCCTGCTGCCCCCCACGGTGGTGCGGCTGAGGCCGGGCCGGGCGCTGGGCATGGCCCTGCCGGGGTTGGTCCTGGTTGCCCGCTGGGACGACCACATCCTGCGCCACGAGTTCGCACACATCCGGCAGATGCGCCGCTGGTCGCCCCTGGGGACGGCGCTGTTCCTGGGCTGGCATTACGGCCGCGCCCTCGCAGGAGGCCGATCGTTCCTCGAGGCCTACCAGAGTAATCCCCTGGAGATCGGCGCCGAGCGGGAGGCACGCCAGACGGGGCGGCCGCTCCGGCATTTCCGGCTGCCCCTGGCTTGGTATCGTCGGCTCCGGGAGTGGTTCGGGTGCAGGTCCGGGCGCTAATCCGGCCTGCGGAACGGACCGGCCGGTTCAGATCCGCGGCTGGTCAGCGGACTGGACCCGGCCCGGGTCGACCAGTCCGGGCGACAGCATCGATTCCATGAACTCGCCAAGTTCCGCGCCGCGCCCGTATGCCTTCCTGGGGAAAGTTCCAGGCCGGGCGGGCCAGTATGAGGCGCGGTTCAGCGCGGCGTTGCGAATAGGCGCGGAATGATGACAAGGCATGGACGTGGTGCGAGGCCACCGGTTATAAGTAGCATGTTGATTGTCGCCACCCAGTGGATTTCCGGGAGTCTTGGCCATGCAAAAAGATGCCGAAAGCGTTGCCGCCAGACTTGAGAACATTGAATCGGAGCTTCAGCGCATCCGCTTCCTCTACGAGCGGACCCTGAGCTACCAAATCAACGACCCCGAGACGGCCATGATGCACGCCCGGAAGGCCGCCGAGGCCATTTGCCGTCAGCTGTTCATCCGTGAATACGGTTCCGACCCGGGAAGCCTGACGCTCGATCCGCTCATCGAGAAGCTCAACGCGCGCAAGGCGCTGCCTCGAGCCATTTCGGTGCCCATGCGAACCATCCAGGGCTATGGCAACTTCGCCGCCCACGAGCAGGGCTGCACCTCGCCGGATTCGGTCACGCCCGAATACATCCGTCCTTGCCTTCAGGCACTGGCAACCGTCATCACCTGGTATTTCGCCGAACAGGCCAAGCCCGCAGGCCCCGGCGAATGGCCTACGCCCGCGTCCGAACCACACCAGGGCCCGGTAGGATTGGTGCGGGTCGGCGACTTGGGCCGAAAGCTTGGGATCTCCGATGCAGCCATCATCCGGCTGGCCCGGGAAAGCCTGTCCCTGGAGCTGCGAACCCCGTCGGCCACGGTGACCGTGGAGCAGGCCAGGGCCCTAACGGAGGCTACCCGAGGCGCTTGTCTTAACGCCGCAGCCGCATTCAAGACCCTACCGCTCGAGGAAGGTGTCGATATCAGCTTCGCCCTAATCCCGGCCGGTTCCTTCCGCATGGGCAGCCCCGAGGACGAGGAAGGCCACAACGACGACGAGGTCCTGCACGAAGTTCAGATCAGCCACGCATTCTACCTGGGGCGCCACCCGGTCACCCAGGCTCAGTACCAGGCAGTGGTCCGGAGCAACCCCAGCTACTTCCAGGGAGCGGACCTCCCAGTTGAAATGGTGTCCTGGTTCGATGCCGTCTCATTCTGCGAACTGCTTTCGGAACGAACTGGCCGGAAGCTGCGGTTGCCCACCGAGGCAGAGTGGGAGTATGCCTGTCGCGCCGGGACGACCACGGCCTTCCACTTCGGCGATGGGATTACCACGGACCAGGCAAACTTCGACGGCAATTTTACCTATGGATCGGCCCACAAGGGGGAGACCCGGTGGCGCACCTCTCAGGTGGGCAGCTTCCCCGCGAATGCCTGGGGACTGTTCGACATGCACGGTAACGTCTGGGAATGGTGTTCGGACTGGTACGGCGAGTATGGGGCGGAGCCAGTGGTCGACCCGGCGGGGCCCAGCGGTGCCGATATCCGGACCCTGCGTGGGGGGTCGTGGTTCCACGGACCCGCCGACACCCGTTGCGCCCAGCGGGAGGCCTTGGACCAGGGCCGCCGCCACTCCATCTATGGTTTCCGGGTCGTGCTGGAGGCCAATTAGCATGCCTATCCGGATGCTACACCTTGAAGACCTTCCGACCGTGCTGGCGGTGCAGCGGGAATGCTACTGCGACCAGCTGATCGAAAACGGCAGCACCTTCGAGCTCAAGATCCGGAAATGTGCCCGAGGCTGCCTGGGTCTCCAGCGGGACGCACGCATCGGCGGCTATGTTTTCTGCCAGCCCTGGTGGCTGGGGGAAGCCTTGCCCCTGGACGATACCGCCCCCGCGCTGCCTGATGCCTGCGACTGTCTCTACATCCACGATCTGGCCGTGATCCCTGCTTGGCGCGGGACGGGCGCGGCGAAGGAACTTCTGGACGGGGTGTTCGCCCTAGCTGCGGAGATGAGGCTCCGGAAGTTCGGGCTGGTCGCGGTGCAATCATCCGAAAGGTTCTGGGCCGGCTGGGGCTTCCGGGTGGTGCGTAGCTTCGAGTATGCCCCTGGAGTTCCCGCCTCTTACATGGCCCGGGAAAACCCGTGATGGTCCTGGTCAGAAGGGCGCGCCCGGAAGACGCCGAGGCAATCCAGGCGCTCGGATTAGCCGATCCGGCCTTCCAGGTCAGCGAGAAGATTCCGTTCTATGAGAAGAAGGAACTGGTGGAGTGGGCCAACAGCCCCGCCGACAACCTCCTCTTCGTGGCGGAATCCGAGGGACGCCTGAGCGGGTTCTTCTTCTGCAAGGTGATGTCGAGCCATTGGGCCATGCTCGATAATTTCTATGTAGTGCCACAGGCGCGTGGAACCCGGACTGCACAGCGCCTCCGGATGGCGCTCCTGCAGGAACTGCGGGCAAGAGGCACATGCTACCTTTCCATCCTGGTGGCCCTGGAGGATGAAGCCTTGGCCAAGCAGATGGCCCGGCACGGGTTTTTACTCTCCAGACACTATGGATGGATGGAACGATTCCTCAACTGGGATAACTGAATCCGCGTCAACGTGCAACTCCGGCTGCCGCTGTATTTCTTCGACGTCTTGGTGCCATTGAACGTGGGAATGCGAGCACACTGGCAACATCCGATAAATCGAATTCACAAGCATCGACAGGTTACGAGGTGGAGAAGTGGCTGAGGTCCAGAACGTGATATTGCATGATTACCCTTTCCCCATTGCAAAATGTTATGAGAGGGTCGTGGGAGCTCGCGATGAACATCAACGCTGGGATGCCTGCCGCTATCTTTTTGAGGTCACACTCAAATACCTGTCCTGTATCGGGATCGCCCAATATCTCCAGGGGGACATGGATGAGGAAAACATCAACGGAGCTCTGGCCTGCCTGACGCGGCCCTCCCTGGGCCATTGGCTTAATATCCTGCGTCTGGTCAATAGTCAAAACCAGGATCGGGAAAGGTCTCTCCTCCCTCCCGACCTGATGATCAAATCCCGCGAAAATATCCGGATGGCCGCAGCCATCAATGTGATCAAGGAGTTGTCGGACGCCCGCGGATCCAAGGTGGAAGCGGTGTCCCCCTTCTTCTTCCTCGAAAACATGGTTTCCTACCGCAACAGGACCGCCGGGCACGGTGCGCCGCAACCGGAGCATATCAAGTCGATCACCCCCATACTTGAATCCGCGATCATCGAATTCCTCGAAAAGTTTGATTTCTTTCGTCAGAACGCCCTGGTCTTCATCTCTGAAATCCGGGTTGAGCGACAATCGATCATTCACTCGCTTTACAAATTGATGGGGACCACCAAAGTTGCCCTCCCGAACTTGGTGACCGGCAAGGAGGATGCGCTCTTCGGTTCGGACAAGACCCTGTTCATTTGCGGGCCCGATAACTTAGTGCCACTGCTCTCCCTCCACCCCCTGGTGATCTTCGCCAACGAAGATTTGTATATGCTTAACCACGCGGATCCACTGCAAACCGTCGAATATGTCTGTCACCACTCCGGCCTGACCTACACGGCTGACCGGGTCTTCGATGACTTCCGAGAAAAAATGGGCGCTTTTTTCGGCCACGTCCTGCCGGAAAGCCTGATCGCCAAGGAACAAGCCTACAAGGCCGCCCTGATGGTGTCGCTCCTGGACGGCATCATCCAGGACGACGAGAGAGCTGTTCTGGACAACCTCATCCTTCAGTTCGGGATCCCCCAGGCGCGCGCCCAGCAACTCGAGTTGGCCGCGCTCAAGGCATCACCCGATCCCACCACTGGCGCGACGGCGCAGGCCCGCATGGACGCGCCCAACCTGTGGCCAGCCCCCGTGGAAAACGGCCAGGAAGTCGGCATGCCGAGGCGCCTGCTTTTCTTTCCCTATGCCTCGATGAGCCAAGGCTTCTGGGCCGACCTGACAGGACGACTGGTTTCTTCCTGCCAGCGAAAGGGCTACATTTTTTCCATGCTGGCGCCGGAGCCCGGCAAGGACCATGACGCGGCCGGCATGACTGCCCTGCTTTCCAGCCTTGAACAGATTACCGCATCCCTCAAACCGGACCTGCTGGTGATGGCCCCTCCGCCTTCGGCTGGATTCCTGGATGCGTTTTCCCTTTGGTATTCCGGTAGGCGGATTCCGCTGATGACGGTCGCCACAGAATTTCATGATTACAGGATTTTCAAGTCCATGGAGGTCGCCAGGCCTCCCATGGTGCGGGTGGACGACGCCCTGGGCGGCAGGATGGCGGCGGAGATCCTGTCGCGAACCATCGAACCTGGGATCGAACGCCCACAGGTGCTGGTGCTTCCGGGACTGGATCTTGCGCCCAGTTCGCTCCTGCGGGTGAAGGGCTTCAGGGAGCGGTTTGCCGAACTGCACCCTTCCGGCCGGTGCAAGGTATTGCATCACGCGGATCTTCACCGGGAAAAGGCCATCCGTGTACTGGAAGGTTTTTTCGAGGATGCGGATCCGTTCCGCTACCATGGGTTGTTCTGCTGCAACGACGAGATGGCCCTCGGCAGCTACGAAGCTCTGTTGAGGATGGCCGATTCAACCAGTGCGCCCCTCCGGATTCCCATCGTAGGGTTTGATCACTCCCAGGAAATGGCGCAGGCGCTCCGCAACGACCGCTCCGGGATGCTGGCCGGCACCATCGACCAGAATCTGCCAGTCTATATTGAGAAGCTCCTTGAAATGGCAGATGCCATTGTTTCGGGGTCCAAAAGTGCGGAAAGCCAAGTCCTGGTGCAACCAATCGCGGTGCCGAAAGGATGACCCGTTTCAAGGCGCGCAATTATGCGCCCGTCCTGAGCGCCTATGCCTTCCTGCCTTTGCGTGAAGAGCGGGCCCTGTGTCTGCCGCGCTTTCGCCGGAACAGCACAGTCGACCAGAGCAGCACGGCGATGGTTACCGCCCCCATCACGTAGCATCCAAAGGCCACCCAGTTCGCATAAGAGCCGAACGCTTGCTGGAAGCTGTTTCCCCAGGTCGTGAATGGGAACAGCATGCTGCCGGGGCTTGGCGCCTGCATCTGGATCCCGCTGAACAGTCCGGCAACCAAGCTGATCGGGAGGAAGACCAGGGTGATGAATCCGAGAAACCGGTTCTGCTCCCGTTCCCGTTCCGCCATGATAAGTTCAGCCATCTGCGATACGCGATCCCGGGCAGCCAAACCCAGCTCATGTATTCGAAGGGCTTTAAGGGAACCCTGGTACACCGACTGGTTCCAGGGGTCTGGTGAGACCTCATCAAGCCGCCAACGGCTCATGAACTCCACCAGATCACGGTGCAGCGTTGCCAGCTCTCTCAACCCTTTCCTTCTGACCAGCCCGCCTCTGGAAATGTTGTCGGTGGCATTCGCGGCGCTGGTGGCGATCCGGACAAAATACTCCTTCTGGAAGTGGGCCAGGGACATCAGCAGCGCCCGGCCTTCGTCCAGGGCAGGCGCGCGCGATACGACTTCCAGGCTCATGCAGCCGTTCGGAAGGATCCATACCTCCTCCCGCCCGTCCACGCGGGACACCCGCTCCAGACGCTTCAGGATCCGGCTGTGTGGCAGCACCCGGAATTCAGGGCTGACGCCTCGGGCCAGCTGGTAGAGGCATGCCTTCAACCCCAACTGGATGGAGTCGAGCGCAAATCCGGTGTCGGCAAACTGCAGTTGGAAGAAATGATGGATATCTCCGTCCTTGGCCAGCTGGAACGCCCCTGTCAGGCCCAGCTCCAGAGCCAGGTGGACTGGATCCGTCCTCAGCATGCTGTGGAGATCTTTCCTGGCCTGGGCCAGCCGGGTTCCAAGGTCGAACACCGTCAGGCCGCCAAGGTCGATTTCGATGCGCAGGACCCCGATCTTCTCCGGGAACAGGATCAGGCGCTCCCTGGCTCCCTGCAGAAAGGCATGCTCTTCGAACGGCTTCTGCTCCCGGTCGAAATGGATCGCGCAGTCCTCCAGATCCTGGACCCCCGGAGGAGCCATCGCCAGCGGAACCAGTGCCCGCGCGACCGAAGGAAGCAGGCCCTCCAAGGATGCCATCGGGGACTCCACGGACCGCCATCCCCGGCAAGTCCTGCGGAAGGCAAACCTGTCCGTGGACTGGTCGCAGGAGATCTGAAGGAAGAAGGTCGCCCTGGCATTCAGAACCTGGGTATGCAACCCGGGATTCCCATAGGCCCACACGACCTCGTTCACCTCGTCAGAGGTCAGGACCGAACCCGAATTCGGGTTGTCGATAATGGTAAAGGCATGGCCGCGTCCGTCATACCAGGGATCATCCAGCCCATACCCGTGCCTGCCGGGGAGTTCAGGCTGCCGGGCGCGGGTCTTCCCGTCCCTGTCCTTGCGGGTTCGACCCTGCTCGGCCTCTGCCGCCTTCTCCGTGGCCTCCAGGAGCCCACCCAATCCCATCAAGGTCACACCGCGGGCGGGATCGACGCTTATCACGTGCTGCCCGGCGCCTCCCTTGTCCAGGTGGACCAGCGAAAGGCAGAACCCCTGCCCAAGCGGAGCGTGCGCCTGGTCCGCCCGCAGAAGTTCCTTGAACAGGGTGCTGCGGGGCTCGTTCAAGACGATCCCGTCGACCACCGACCATTGGCCGCGGGCCCTGGCCGGTACCGCCTTTGGGAGTTCCTGGGACACCTTCGGATCAGGGGCGCCCCCCCTCGCCCTCTGCCACGCGGCATCATCGGCCAGGTCCATGACCGGGACAAAGGCCTGGAAGATAGTGCCCTGCCTCAGGTCTTCCTGATAGTCGGCCCCGGCCCGCTCGATGATCATCTGCAGTTTCTTCTCTTCAAATCCTTTCATCCCATGCCAAAGCGCAGCAGGATCGGCGTCATGGTCCAGGAACTTGCGGATCAGCGGAAAGGCCCGCCGTTCCAGGAACGCATCCGGCGCAGCGGAGTATTCGGCAGAATGGGCCTGGATCAGGGCCCGGAACAGGATCGGGAAAGAGGCTTCGGGGGTCCCCGTGCGGTAGCCCTGATCATTGGCGGAAACCATCTCCACGACCCTGTCCCAGAGTCTCCCCTGTCCTTCCTGGCTCTGGCCTTCCAGGCGCATCTTTGTGTAGAAGATCGCCATGGCGCCATCGAGGTCGGGCTCGCAATGAGTGATCAAAGTGATGGGTCCGACATATCCTTTCAGCGGTTTTTCAATGAAGGCATCGAATTCCCGGACGCAGGCCTCAGTGGCGCTCAGGTACTGGTCCATGGAGAAGTGATGATCGAGGATCCGCTCACACAGATGGCCGCCGACATCCAAGTAGACCTGCCCGGGCAGCAGCGGATGCGTGGAAGGTCCACCTTCAACCCGAGGTGCAGGATCGATCACCCGGCCGGCGGGCACAAACGCCAGATCAATTTTCACCGGATCCCGGCCTCCCGCTCAGACTTCCCCTTTGCCGTGGCAGCGATTGCACAAGCCACTGCCCTGCTCTTTGCTGTTGAACACCCCAAAGGTCGAACACCAATTGCATTTCTGCCCGCCCTGGCTTTTGCCTGTGCCGCTGCAATGCTTGCATCGCCCAGTGCCATTGCAATCAGGACATTTCTGCTTCGCCATTCCGGCCTCCAGGGGTATTTCTATTCTATCGAACGATTCATTTAGAATCTCTTATCATATCCGGCCTCGGTTCATGGCAGGAATACCAGCTTCATCTGTGCGAAGGTGGAACTCATTTTGACCCTCCCAAACAGCATCCGTGCTGCCTCTCCGACCGTGGCGCCGCGCTCGATCAAACCAGAGCCCAGAGTTGGGAGGCCCTCACGCACCGTCGGTTGGTCCCACGGGAAATAGTGCATCACCATTCCGGCCCGGCCGCTGGCGATCCACTGGAGAACGCTCTTCAACTCCGCATCGCCCTTGAATATGCCGCAACCCCAGTTTCCGGCCGCGATGAGCGGAGGAGCCTGGGGCAACGAGAATCCTGCCCAGAGTTTGGCAAGGTCCCTGGCCATCATGTCCCGCTGGAATTGCCGTGCACCGCCAAGGCGCCGAAAATCCACCGCGGCCAGGGCCACGATCCAGGAATCGAGGATACGGCTCTGCTGCATCGGTGCCTAGATCCACTGAGTAGCGGTCGGCCCACAGCGGCTGAACTGCTCGCCAAGTTCAACTCGACCCGAGGATAATCCCTCGAACTTTGGGACGTCGATCATTGCCCGTGGAGGCCATTCACCGTTTTCCTGATCAGAGCGTTGACGCCTGCCTTCTCCTTTGACGAGAAAGAAGAATCATTGCCGATGACGGCCCCGGGCCCCGAGCCCCATTCATCCAGCAGACGCTGGCGCAGAACCGCAGCGGCCGGTTGCGAATCCCGGACGGTTGCTGAAATTTCAATCAGATGCCGGGTTTCGATTTCGACCTTGGCTTGATCCCTTTGCAGATAGCCCCTGGCGATCTCCTGCAGGATCTCCACGGACTGGTCAAGCACCGGACCAAACTGGGCCGAAAGGCGGGCCTTCAGCTTCTTGTCACGACGGGCATCCTCGGCCAGGCGCTTGGCCCTCTCTGCGCGCACCTTGGCCTCCAGCACTCGCTTCTCCTCCGCCAGGCGGGTGGCCACCACGATCTGGTAGCGTGTCCTGATCGATTCAATCCACTGGCCGGCGGATTCCGAGGTCCAGCCTGGAATCCCTGGATCCGGGTTCAGCAGAGCTTCCTCATCGAGGATGGATTTCAAGGCCGCCTCGGTCCCGATGGTCGCCCTTAGCCTCGACAGTTCGTATTCGTCCCGTGGATTGGATACGACCGGCGCCAGGAGCGCCGCCGCGTCCTGCCCAGACCGGAATCTGAGCCGTGCGGCCCTCACTTTGATCCAGAAGGCTTCCGGCAATACCCCCGACAGGACGGGCGCGGATGAATCAGCCCAGCGGTAGGGCAGCCCCCATGCGCCTTCCAGTTTTCCGTTGAGCCAGGAGGTTCGCTCCTGGCTTAACCCGTTGGGCCGGTAGTAGACCATCCGGAGCAGCAATCCCGCGATCTTCTCCGGATCTGGCGGTTCCCAGGCCTGCGCCCAGGCCTGGTCCCATAATTCCGTTCTCCCGTGGCCTCCAGCCAACCACTTGGGATCAAAACCCTTTGGCAGGATCCCGTGGCCGGCGAAGGCCTCGCTCGCCAGGATCATCTCCCGTTCCGGGCCCAGGAGTTCTTCGCGGAAGGCCGGCCAGTTGACGCTGGTCCGGATCAGTTGGAATCCACCTGACCGGAGTACCGCCGAGGAGAGGCGGTGCTGGGGGACAAGCTTGTCCTGCCGATCCTTGGCCAAGGCCTTGAAGAGGGGCTCCAGAACGGTGCCCTGGGAGATTTTCACCCCCTCTTTGTAGAAGGACTCACTCCACGCCACTTGAGCCTTCAGCATCGTCTCATCGGTCGTCAAATCCCTGATCCGCTCAAGGCTGTCCGTGATGCCCAGTAATTTGCATCCCGCCCCTTCCGCCATGGCGTCATTGGCCTGATGCTGAAGCTGGCTGTTCGCCTCGGACATCTGATCGTCTGTCCAGAGGAACTTGGGCCACCCGAATTGGCGAATCAAGTCTTGATAAGATTGATCCTTGAATAACCTGCGGGTCTTGGTGTCCGGTTCCCCGGCTGTCAAGGCGACCATCAGACAAAAACACAGCAGGAAGCGGATTCGGCTCATGGGCGCTTGCTCCTTCCGGGATCGTTGGGTGGGCAGGCCAGGACTACCAGCGATCCTGGCCGAACAGGGCCCGGGTGACCGTGACGGGCGCGATCCCGTTGGACTGGGAGACCGAAACAGATTTCCCGATGTCCCCCAGCAACTTGCCGAATTCGACACTTTTCAGGCCGTCTCCACCGTCCACCACGGTCCATTCGCATTTGTCCACACCCGCCAGGTACTCGAACCCTTCCGATGCAGGCGTGATCAAGTACAACAGCACTTTCAGCCGGTGCAGCTTTTCCACGATGGCGTCCCGCAGCCGGCGGGATTCTTCCTGACGGTTGCCTCCTTCCACGGGTTCATCCGTGAACAGGATGACCACCCTGTGGCATTCTGCGGTCCGACGCCACGGCAGATCTAGCGCGCAGTCCAGGGCTACGAAAGGAGACTCGTTGTCGCCGGTCCTAACTTCGCCCAGGGCATTCTGGAAGACCGTTATGTCCTTGGTGAAGAACCGCCCTTCAGTCCCCTTGTACAGCCCCTTGAGCAGGGCCGGCTCGAAGATCGAGCGGGCCCGGAACCCGCCTCCGGTTGCCGGCGCCTGTTGCCGCGACTGTCCCGCTTGCCCGCCGGCCGCCGGATTGAAATCGAAGGACAGGACTTCCTGATCGCTGGTTTCGCGTTCGACGCCGGCGGGGATCCGCCCGCGGATGATTTGCGAATGGCCGCCGTAGAAAACCTCGACCCGGAAATCAATGGGGGCGGGATCTTCGTGGTAGCGATAATTCCTGACGAATATCCGATAGCGCCCGGCCTTGGCTTTGTGTTTAGGCCACATCACATTTTCAACCGGAGCGTCGGTTTCGCCGGCGACGTTCCGGTCCACATCCAGCATTCCGCCGCAGCTGGAAGCCTTGTTCGAGAAATAGATCTCCTCTCCCGAAGGGGTGACCACATGCAGGTCCAGGTCATTCGTATCGTTCCAGATCAAGGAAGCGCGAAGGTCCACATCGTCGTACTGGCCGCCGGCCCCCAGAACCCGGTCCCTGAAGTCCCGGTCGACCCCGGCAGCGCGATCTTCCTGCAGAGCGTCGTCATGGGCGACCATTTCCAGGCGCAGGTCCCATTGGTGATTGGGGTCATCGCGGAAGGCATCCAGGAAAGTGGAAATGTTCCGCTTCACACCTTCGATGCACGGCTCCATTGAACTGGATGCATCGATGATGAACACGACGTCTGCAACACCACGTCCTCGCATGGTTTCCTCCCGAATCATTCGTTCTCAGATTGGACTGCCGGCTGCCTTTGAGTCTTGCTGGAATGTGCTTCCAGGTAATCGGAAGCCGCCGGGGTCGATCGCACTCCCAGGGGCGCGGCCTCCAGGAAGCCGATCTGTACCAAGTAGGGGCCACCAGGAACTCGAGTTCACCGGAATCGACCGATCCCAGGAAGCCGGCCAGGGTATACAGGTTGACCGGGCCGCCCTGGAACGCTCCGCACACGGCCTGGAGGCAGTCGCGGTCCAGGGCTTCCAGTCCGAAACAATCCACCTTGTGCAGGTCGAGACACGTCTCCACCAGGTTTCCGGTGATGCTCTCCTGGCCCGCAGCGTCCGCATGATCCCGGCAGAGACTTTCAGTGCAGACCCAAGACAGGCGCTGATCTGGCTCTGCCCGGTGAAATCTTTGAGGAGACTGGGCAGGGCCGCGGAGGCGAAACCTTCGTTCCGGGCCAGGGCATCCTTCCCCCTCGCCTTGATCTTTTCCCGAAGGCATGGCCGGCATTCCGGTTTCAGGAGAAACCCCGTCGGCCCTTCGGAATGGATTTCGCACCAGAATCCGAGATCGTCCCCGCATACCGCGCACTTGCTCCGATCGATGTCGGCTTCAGAGGTTTGACCACACCCACGGCATTTCCTGATCATCGTCGTCCTCATCGGGTTCTGGACAAACAGACCACCCGGAAACCATAGAGCTTCGAGCGCGCGGTTGAAGCGCCCTTGCCCCGGAATGCCGAAGCCAGATCCTTGCCGTAACTGAACCAACTGCCGCCGCGCAATACTCGATGGGAAAGGTCTCCGCCCTGCCAGCCACTGCCATCTGCAGGCGCCGCGACATAGCTGGGGTGCCAGGGATCCTCGCACCATTCCCATACATTTCCATGCATATCAAAGATGCCCCAGGCATTGGCCGGGAAGGTGCGGACTGCGGTCGTGGACCTGCGGAACACGCCCTTGGCACCGCCGCCGTACGGGTAGCGCCCGTCGAAATTGGCCTGGGCGGTGGTGATCCTGTCCCCCGTGTTGAACACACTCGTGCTGCCGGCCCTGCAGGCGTATTCCCATTCGGCTTCGGTGGGCAGGCGGTAGCTGAAGTTCGCTTCCCTTACGCTGAGCTTCTCCATGAATGCCCTGGCATCCAGCCAGTTCACACTGTCCACCGGAGCCTCCGGCCCAGAGCCTGCGAACTTGGAAGGATTGACTCCCATGACTGCCCGGTATTGGGCCTGGGTGACCTCCGTTTCGCCCATCCAGAAGCCTTGGGTGAAGGTGACCGCATGCTGGGGCACATTGTCGTTCAGAAAATTGGGCCTGCCGGTGGGGGACCCCATCAGGAACGTGCCCGGGGGACAGTAGCGGAAGCGCATGCCCAGAGCATTGGCGAAGCTGTCCCCTGCGGCCACTGGGATCGGCTTGTTCAGGAGGTTCCGGGGCGGGAAACGGTTCACGACCACCAGCCCGCCCACAAGGACAGCGACAACAGCTACATAGGCCCAGGCATTGGATCGCCCGGGAGGGGGCATGGGGGGCCCGGGCTCGACCGTGATGGGAATGGGAGGCGGCGGCCCCGGCGGGGGACCGGGAGGCACTGGTGGAGATGGGGGGGGAGGAAGGGGCGGGGCCGTGTGACGCACCGGTGGGGGTGGAGGAGGTGGGGTGGCCGTGTGATGTACCGGCGGGGGTGGAACAGACGCCGGGCGGATGCGGTGCACCCGCGGCCGGGGCTTCGGCTTCGAAGCGGCGGCCAAGGCCTTTTCCCGGTTCAAGATACAGGTCGGACACTCAGGCCCAGGCAGATAGCCCGACCTGCCAGAGGAATGAATTTCGCACCAGTATCCCAGGTCTTCACCGCAGACCGGGCAGTTCGTCAGGACCGAGTCAGCATCACAGGCCTGCCCACATTCATGACACTTCTTGATCAAGGAAACCTCTCCTCAAGCATCCTCGGGCAGAGGGGGGCAGACCGCATTCAGCAAGCCGGGATCGATCAGGACACGATGGACTTCAGGGAGCAGCCCAGCACGCCAACGGGCGATGCAAGGGGTGCGCTCATAACTGCCCAGGAATTCGCCCGGCATCCGATGGCACATGTTGTTGATGGTGACCATCGGGTTGAGCACGTAATGATCGTAGATGGCGAAGCGCTGCTCTTCGTGGGTGTGCCCCCGCACCATGCGCTTGACGGGAAACCCCACCCGGTCTGCCATGAGTTGGCAGAAGTCGTTGAAGTCTTCGACCCCGAACTCGCAGCCTCGGCTGTGCCTGTTCGGCAGTTTCCTGGGCGCGCTGGGATGGGCGCGGGTCCAGACGAAATCCTGAAGACAGGCGTCGGAATTCAGGTCGGCCCGGCTCTGGATCAATCCGTGCAGGTCCCGGTGCGGAATACCGCCGTGGGCCACTAGGAGCCCATCCGGGAAGAACAGTGCCCTGGGCAGCATCCCGGCGATCTTCAAGGTCAGGTCGCCGAACATCCGCCACAGGGGGTTGCCCTCCTTGCGATTGAGCAGATCCACAAAATCCGAAGGTGAAACGGAGGAGTGGAAGAGATCCCCCTCGATGGTTCCCAGCCCATCAGAGTGGTTCCCCGCCAGGAGGCAGATGCGGTCGGGCTTTTCAAGCATGAGCTGGAAGATGCGCAGCAGCACTTCGGGCGTCGCGTTCCCCCGGTCGATGAAATCGCCGAGGAAGATGATGGTGGGGTCTTCGGATTTCTGGTGGATCGCATCCAGGGAGGCTTCCAGTCCGAGGAAATCCCCATGGATGTCGCCCACGAACCAGATGTCGCGGCCCTCCAGTCTGGCGGAATCGACGAAGACCGCCTTGACCGAGGCCCCCTCGCGCAGGTCGTCGAACACCAGCCCCAACTTCGCATCGCCCTGGGCCTTGCTGGATAGCGTTCCAACAATATCGAACGAATCGCACCACAGAGCCGCCCTCGCCTTTTCGAACTGGCCGGAGTCAAGGATCCGGAATGCAATGGTGGCCACAGAAGCACCGACCGCAAGGACCGCGCTGGGTGTCGTCCTGGGTGCCGCATCCACGGGAGGCCTCTGAGGGGCGGGGGTGGACGGAAGCTCCAACTGGCCATCTTCAACCCTCAAACGTGCCTTCCGTGCACCGTCAAGAATCTTATGGAAAAGGCTGAGCTGGGTTTTCTCAATATAGGCATAGGGGGAAGGCGGGCGCCAATCTTGCAGAGGGTACAGGCCCAGAGCATCCGTCTCCTTGGAAAGGCGCAGGAACCAATGCCGCAGATCGTACATATCATGAGCCGTCATGGCGACTTTCAATCTCCGGAGGCGATTCCAGAGTTCGATGCCAGGGGGCGGGAAGATGCAATCATCGGTAGTGGAAGGAGACATGTTGTCCATTGCTTCGCGAAGTCTTTCGGCCACCCGCTTCTGATCCATCTCGTGGACCCCGAAGAGGTGGAACCCTATGCATAGAGGCGTTTCTTCGAAGGATTCGATTTCCAGGTCCCGGACAATCGGAATGAAAAATCCGTAGACAAAGGAATTGAGGTCCTTTTCCATTTCCTCGGCAGTCCTGCGCAACCGAGGTTCATAAAGCCGAACGTCGCCCAGATACGGGTTGTGAATGGGTTTCGAGGCATCGGTCATCGGGGTCTCCCGCGGAGCAGCTTACTGGTAGGCCAACTTCACACTCATCCTGCACTTTTCCGGACCGATGGAGATGACCGCGCCCTCGTTCAGTCTCCCGGGTCCTGCGCCCAGGGCCGTTCCATCCAGGAAAGTCGGATTCCTGGCACCTGCCTCATGACGGATCATCCAGCCAGCCTGCTCCTGGCTCCTGAACACCTGGAACTGGCACTCGGAGGCGTAGGCCCCTTCTTCCCCGGCGGCGCTGCCCAGCAGGCGCTTGCCCACCCGGGTATCAATATGGATCCGTATTTCTTTCCCGGTCGCTACCGATGCAAGGGTCAGCAGCGAAGGGATGCGGACGTATCCGCACCCCCCGCGGCAATCCGTCGCGCTTTCCTCATTGGCGTCGAATCCGCATTCAGGGCACTTCCAGGTCATCGGCCGCCCCTATCCGATCTTCACGGTCATGGGGAGCTTGAGTACACCCGTGGCTTCCCTGCCGACCCCCAGGACATCATCGTTCTTCAGCAGGGTCCGCGCCGTGATGGCCTTGCGGTTCAAAAGGGTCTCATTCCGCGCCTGGGGATTCGGTTCCACGAACCAGCCCGCCCCTTCCACGCGGACGAGCTTGAATTGCGCTTCGTCCAGGAACTGGGAATCCTCCCCTAGGACCCGGGCATTGCCCCGGCCGACGGTGAGATCGAGGTTGGCATGGATCACCTGCCCGTTCCCAGAGGAGAGATGGATCGGGCCGCCCAGGACGCCGTTCAGGGCCGCCAGGATGTCCGTGGCCTTGGGGCGATCCCCCGGAACCGGGTTCAGGCAGCGATACAAGTATTCCTCCACCTGGTCGTTGTCCGGATTGCCCTTGCTCTTGGGGAGTCTGCCCTGGAGACGTGGCCGCGCCGCGGTATGTCCCAGCACCCCCGACCGGTAGGCATCCTCGTCGTCGAACAGGTATGGGTGGCCTTGGGCCAGCAGCTCGTAAAGGATGAGGCCGCATGTAAAGACATCCGAAGCGACACCCGGGGCCTGCCCGAGGAGATGCTCAGGCGAGTAATAGGAGGGCGATCCCACATACCCTTCGAAACCGTCCCACGGGGCCTTCCGGTCCGTCAGGAGGGAGAAATCCATATCGATCACCTTGAGCCGATAGCCCGCACTGATGGAATCATCCGCGAAAAGGCAGAGGTTGGCGGGCTTGAGGTCGCAGTGCACGATCCTGGCATCGTGCAGCGCATGGACCCCGGCCATCATGACCTTGGCCAGCGTCACTCGCTGCTCCCAGGCCAACGAGGCCGGGCGGTTCCGGGCCCCGAGCAGGATCCCTTCCAGGTCGTTGCCGCCCTCCACGAATTCGAAGACCTGGAAGAAGGTCCTGGGACCTGCCTTGGCCTCGAAGAAATCGATGAACCGGTAGGTAAAATTCCTGGCCATGCTCGTTTCGATGCGCCGCTTGAGTTCCTGCTGGTACTCCACGTATGCCTTGTACCAGGACAACAGGCAGGCAGGTGATTTGTACTGTTTGAAAAAGACCCGCTCCCCCGCCGCGTTCCGGGCCTCATAGGCGACGGCCATGGCCCCGGTGCTGATCCTCTTCTTGATGGTGTAACCGTTCACGACCTCGCCCGGGTCCAGCATCATGGCCATCGACTGCCTCCTGAATGGGTTGGAATCAACTCACGGCCCGGAATAGGCCGGGCCCGTCCATGCTCCACCGTGCCTGCCCGCATCCTCAAAGGATCGGGACCTCCGCGCTCTTGGAGATGCTCTTGGCGAGTTGCTCCAGGGTTCTGCGGAAGACGGCCTGATCTGAAACGTAGGCCTCCATCGCCTTCTGCGGCGACTGCCCATCGAGGCGGGGGATCTTGTTGTATTCAGCCTTGTCCAGGGCCGCGATCGTGTCGAAGTAGATGGGGAAGTCCAGCGTGAACAGGCTGACGATCACCCGGTTGGCATGGATGAGGTTCGCCACGTCCTCGAACCGCCCCCCTTCATGGCCGGCGAGTTTCATCGTTTCCTTGTAGGTGGCGTCCGTGAAAATGACCACGACCCTCGCAGCCTGATGGCGATGGCGCCATTTAGTGTCCTCTTCCACACCAGGGGCGTCCTCGGTGCATTCCTGGTCGACGACCTTGTACAAGGCATCCAGCAGCGACTCGGGTTCATCACCACCGCCATCCGCCTGCAAGGCATTCAGTTGAGCCTTGAGTTGGGCAGCGTCCCGGACGAACGGGTTGTCCTCGAAGGGTGTTTCGTCGACCTCGAAATCACGGTAACCCACAACTTTGGCCCGCCAATCCTTCACAGGTGCGGCATTGTTAGCGTTCCGGGCCGAAAGCGACTCGACGAAAGTCGAAATACTGGCCTTCAGGGCGTCGATGCAGTCCTGCATGCTCCCGGTCGCGTCCACCAGGAACACGATGTCGACAATACCTTTGACCTTTTGCTGCTCGGGCATTCGCGGGCCTCCAACGAGGGGGATCTGAGAAGGGATATTGAAGTATAGGCCTGCTCCCCCACAGGGAGTGAAGGATTTGATTCTGTCGTGGCGGCAAGGGCTGGCGAGGCCTCGGTTTCCCTGGCGTTACCTTCAGCTCATGACCCATAATGTTCTGGTGCTCATGACAATAATGGTTTGCAGGAACAGGAAGCAAACCCCCAGGGCCATTCCGGCCGATAGGTGAACCCATGTCCGCCACCCTCACCTACGATCGGGACATGGCCCTCATGGCGATGCGAGGCCGGCGGTTCGAGGAAGCCGTGCGGCTCTTCCGGAACCTTGTCCGGGTCGAACCAAGTGCCGCCAACTGGTGCAGCCTTGGCTATGCGACCACCGGGATGCTCGTGTCGGAGCAGTCAACGGCTGACGAGATCCTGTTCTGCTTCAAGAAGGCCATCGAGGCTGATCCGCATCACCGCCAGGACATCGAAACGCAGTACGCCTCCGCTTCCCTCAAGGTGATGACTGACATTGCCTTTTATTGTGATAATTGTCAGATACGAGAAAAAATGCAGAGGCATAATAAGCTGATGGGCGGTCTGACAACGGGACTCGGACTTTTTGTCGGGCTGACCGAAAAAAAGTCCATCTTTTCAAATGTTGTCGGTATTGCCGCTGTTGCTGGTGGCGCCGCCCAGATATTCCATGCCAACTCACAAATCAATGAGATCCGCCTAAGCTATGAGAAGGCTATTCACCTCTATAACTCAATATGGTCAACATGCGGGAATTCCCTCCAGAATCCTTCAATCCAATTACAAAATTTCCAGCGGGAACACCAGAAACTGAAAGCAACCCATCTTTCCATCGCGGGCATAGAACTTCATAGAGGTTCCATGATCTTGACCCTCGGAATCCTCGGAATCCCCCTCAGCCCGGCATTCGGCCTGCCGGCGTGGATCATGGGCCATGCTGATCTCAAGAAGATGGCGTCGAACAGAATGGATCCGTCAGGGAAAAGCCTCACGAATGTCGGGATGGTGATGGGGATGCTGGGATGCGTTGGTTGGGGGATTTTCATCGTTTTCAACATGCTGAGATAGAATACGGGCCCACCGGAGCCGGCCGCGCCCCCTGGAGCCCTTCGTCATCGTCGTCGCGGGAGCCCTTCGGTCCACAGTGGCCCGTCGGGCAGCACCGCGAACCGGATCTCACAGGGGCCAGACCTCCAGGAAAAGAGGCCCAGGGCGAGCGGCCCAGGCAGGGGCAGGCTGAGGATGGGCTGGTCCGGTCCCAAACGCCTGCGGTCCAAGATCACGATCGCCGCCGGATCGGCTCCGGTTGTATCGATCCGGACGGACTCGTTCCAGGATGCCGAAGTGGTGGCTTCCTGCTGGCGGCCCACCGCCAGGATCCGTGTGCCCTGCCGGACCAGCAGGTACGGGTCCGGCAGGGTGGTTCCTGCCGGCCCCGCGGCAACCCGGGGGAGGTCCCTGGCGTCGAGCACCATGAGCCGGAGCCGCCCTGACCGGCGGAATGTCCAGGCTTGGTGGAAACGCTTGTCGAGGGTGGTGAAGATGGCGGCAGCCTGGCTGATCCGGCCTGCCGTGAGATGGTCCTCGGCTTCCCTGAGCATGGAATCGGCCGGAGCCAGCCACCGCTGTTCGGCCTTGACGTACCTTGCCAGTTTGAGTTCTGCCTTGAGCGGTTCCGCGGCCTCGGCATCCATCTCCTCGAGTGTCTGCATCTTCAGAATTGCCTCCGGGAACTGGGCCACCGCCAGGTCGTATCGGACCCCCTGGACCAGGTCGGCGATCCGCCCCCTCCTCTCGACCTCCTGGAGATCCTGCGCCAGGGCGGCGACCAGGGGTTGGCGGGTCGCGGCCAAGACCGGGTCCAAGGGCTCCAGCATGGCCAGGAGTTGTTGGGCCAAGCCAAGGTTGCGGGCCTCGAGGCCGGCGTTCAGGGCGGCTTGCAAGGCAGACGTCCGCTCTTCCGGCTGGTCTTCGGGAGGCAATTCGGGCAGGACCACGGGCTGGGGCGTCCAGTCCCGAGGGACGGGCGGCGTGGGAACCGCGGCGGGAGCCGGAGGATCCAAGGGCGCGGCAGCCGGTAGAGGCTTCCGCCGAAGGGTGGAACCAAGGCCGGCGAGCCCGAGGACAAGCAGCACCAGGAATGCCTTCATGAGGCTGCCGAGCCGCCTGGATGGAACAGGTGGCGGCGGGGCCGGTGGTGGAAGCGGGACCGGGACCGGCACGGGGATGGCCACAGGCTTGGGAGCCGGGGTAGGTTTGGGGGCAGGTTTGGGGCCAGGCGCTGGCTCCGGCGCTGGCGGGGCCGGCACCGGCTTGCGGGCGGCCGCCTTCCTGGGTTTCGCCTGTGTGCGCGCCGCTTCCTCGCAGGATGGGCAGAACGGCTTCCCGTCCTTCAGGCCCAGGATGCCCTGGGGCCCCTGGGAATGGGTCTCACACCAGAAAGACAGCGGCTGGTCGCAGGTGGAGCATAGGCTCAATCCCTCTTCGAGGAAAAAAACCTGCCCGCACTCCTTGCACTTATTTACGATCATCTTGCCCACCGGTTGGATTCAAGGGGTCACTTCCGCAGCCGGGTACACGGCCTGGAGCAGTTCCGGATCGATCCGGATCCGGAAGACCTCGGGCAAGGCATCCGGCATCCACCGAGCCACGCAGGGAGTGCGCGCATAGGTTCCGCCCCATTCGTCGGCATAGCGATGGCCCATGGTATTGATGGTCAGCATGGGATTCCGCTGATAAGCAGGGTAGAACGCGTACCTTTCGTCCTCGTGCTTGTGCCCCCGAACCATGCGGCGCACGGGGAAGCCGATGGTTTCGTCCATCAGTTTGCAGAAGGCGTCGAAATCCTGGAACCCGAATTCCTGATCCCGGCAGCATGGGTCGAAAAACCGCTGCCGCATTCGCGGATGGGCACGATTCCAGGCAAACTGCAGCAGGATGTTCGGCTGATTGAAAGCATCCCGGGTGGTGAGGGACGGATGGAAATGGGGATGGGGAATGCCCCCGTGCGCAGCCAGCAGTCCATCCGGAAGGAAAAGGGCCCTGGGAATTTGCCGATGCACCGCCGCAGCTACCTGGCCGAGTTCGGACCAGGGCTGCTCGCCCTTGTGGTCATTGAGGAAATCCGTGAAATCCGAGGGCGATACCCCCGAAAGGAACCGGGTGCCGTCGAAAGTCATCTCGTGGGAATGGTTGCCTGCGATGAGGCAGATCCGTTCCGGCGCCGTGTTGATCAGGTCATAGACCCTCAGCAGGACCTCCGGGGAATGGCGACCCCGGTCTATGAGATCGCCAAGGAAGACGATGGTCGGCACCCCGGAGGCGGATTGTTCGCCGATCACGCCAAGGCCTGCCTCCAGCGCGAGCAGATCCCCGTGGACGTCGCCCACGAACCAGAGGTCTGAAAGATCACGGCCCCGGTCGTCCACGAATACCGCCTGATCATCCTGGTTGTTCCGGTATGAGTCAAAAGCCAGCCCCATGACCGTGTCAGCCGAAAGGCGCCCGCGCATGCCTGCGAGAATCTTCCCGGCCCGGGTCCGGAGATCGGTCACTCGGGCCGCGATGACGCTGGGATCCTTGACCCGCCAAGGAACTTCGGTCACCTTTTCCGCTCGCATCGTAGGTGGGGCCTCGACCTTGGGAGGTGGGGTGCCGGCCGCTGCAGATGGCCCAGCGAGGGGTGTCGCGCCTTCGCCTCGCCAGGCCATCTCGATCAGGCGGGCAAAATAAGAGAGGCACTCCAGGTGATCCGGGGTGACCCGCAACCTGCCACCGTGCTCCGAGGATGACTTTTCCATTCGGAATTCCATTTGCAACCTGCCGAGCCATTCACGGTAGATCTGCAATTCATTCGTCCTCAGCATGCCTTGGAGCCGGGCCAACTCCAGGGTTTCTTCGTAGCTGAGGGGTGGGTCCAGTGGCCCGCTCCCCGAGGGACTTCGTGGGGATTCAGCCAGGGCCGCCAGAAGGCGCCGTTCCAGGGCGGCTGGATGTTCCTCGCGGATTCGCGCGATCCCGAGGCCGAGGTATGCCGCGACCAGCGGCCGACGTTCCAGTTCATCAATCCTTCCATCCTTCAGGAAAGGCTGGAGGAAGACCCGAATGAACAGATCCAGGCTGCGGGCCATATCTGGACCAGGCTCCGCGGAAGGATCCCCGGGCCCGGGTCGTCCTTCATCCTGTCGTTCCTCCATGGCGTCTCCTGTGATTTGAATGGTTCCTGCGGGTGCTGCCACCCGGCAGTCAGTCCTCCATCTGAACGGTCAGGCGGGCCTTTTCCAGGCCGATGGAAAGCACGGCACCATTTTCGAGCGCGGCCGGAGGCCCGCTTAGCGGAACCCCGTTCAGAAAAGTGGGGTTGGTGGCGGCAGGCGCGTGCTGGACGGCCCAAACACCCTGGGCATCCAGTCTCAGGATCTGGAACTGGACTTCGGAGGCGAAACGCGCGTCCGCCCCCACCAAGGGTTCCAGAAGCCGCCGGCCCACGGAAGTGGAAAGGCCCATGGAGAGCTTCTGCCCAGCGGTTCCCGCCGCAAGGACGAGCCGGGCGGGGAATCTGACGAAGCCGCAGCCTCCAGCACAATCCGTCTGTCCATCCTCGTTGACATCAAACCCACAGGTCGGGCATTTCCAAGCCATGGTGCCTCCTAGGTGATCCGGATGCGCAGGGGGTGGCGGATGACGCCCCTGGCCTCGCTGCCCACCGCCAGCACATCGCCGGTCCTGAGCGGCGCCCGCGCCCTGATCGCCTTGCCGTTCAGCAGGGTCTCGTTGACGGCCTTGACGTTGGGTTCCACATACCAACCCTCCCCGTCGACCTTGACCAGGACCATCTGATCGATATCGAAGGCTCCGGCCTGCTCCCCCCAGGACTCGAGAAGGTGACGGCCGATGCGATTGACCTTGAGATTGGCCATGAGGGTCCGGCCCACTTCAGATACAAGCTCGATGGCGCCCACCGCAGGCTTGAGCTTCCCCTGCAGGGCCATGAGCACTTCCCTTGCGGAAGGCCGGTTCTCCGGTCTGGGATCCAGACAACGGTACAGGCTCTCCTGCACCATCGCGTTGCTGGCCCAAACCGGCATGGTGCCGGCCAGGACCGGTTGGGCGGCCCCATAGGCCAGGACCGCCTTCTTGTATTCATCATCGTCCAGAGGGTAGGGATGGCCCTGGGCCAGCAGTTCGTACAGAATCAATCCGCACGTGAAGACATCGGAAGCCGCGATGGGGATCTTCCCGGCCAGATGTTCAGGCGAAAGGTATCTGGCCGTTCCCACATACCCTTCGATCTTGTCCCAGGGAGCCTTCCGGTCCGCCAGGATCGAGTAATCCATGTCGACGATCTTGAGGACGTAACCCACCGCGGCTATGGAATCCTTGACCAGGCATATGTTGGCAGGCTTGAGATCGCAGTGGACGATCTGGATTTCGTGGAGGGCCTCCATGCAGGCCATCAAGGTCCGGGCCAGGATCAGTCGATGGTCCCAGTTGAGGGCGGCGGGGTGCTTGCTGTTTTCCGCGAGCCATCCTGCGAGATCCTGGCTGGCCTCCACCCATCCGAACACCTGGAAATAGGTGGGGCAACCAACCTTCTCTTCGAAGAAATCTATGAACTCATAGGTGTAATGTATGGCGCGGGAGGTCTGGATCCGACGCTTCAGTTCATCCTGGTAGGAAATGTAACCCCTGTACCAGGGATCCATGACCGCCGGCAACTTGTAGGACTTGAAGAAGACGCGCTTGCCATCGGGAGCCTTCGCTTCGTACGACAGGGCCATGGCGCCTTGGTTGAGTTTCCGGACAATGGTGTACCCCTTGACGATTCGTCCTGGAGTAAGGGTGACGGGCATGGTGGAACCTCGCTGGAAATCGTTCAGACGGGCCAGGAAGTGGTCAGTCCGCTCCCTGCACACCGCGGCCCGGAACCCAGTCCGCCTGACCGTACAAGCTTCGCTGGACCGGCGGAGCAGCCTGCTGGTTGGGACTGGACTTGGAGACCGATGTGCCGATGAAGCTGAGAATTTTGCGCAGATCGACCTTGGATAGGCCATCCCCCGCGGATTCCACCACTTCATACTCGCACTTGGAGACTCCGGACAAGTCCTCGAACAGGTCGGACTGCGGCGCCACGATGAACAGCATGACCTTGAGCGCCATGATCTTGTCTTTGAGGGCGGCCAGCCTGGAGCGCTGCAGGTCCTGGTTGCAGCCTGTCTCGAAGGCTTCGTCGGTGAGCAGGACCACCACCCGGTGGCAGGTCTGCGCAGGACGCCAGGGCAAGTCCAGGCATAGATCGAGAGCGACCAGCGGGCTTTCGTCCCCGCCCACCTCGACCTCCTGGAGGCACCGCTTGAAGGTCTCAAGGTCGGCGGTGAAAAATCCTTCTCCCTGGGACTGGCCCGAAGGGTGGTAGAGGGTCCTAGCAATCTCCATGTTCCGTTGGCGGAGGGTCCGGTGCCAGTAGCAGCCGTCGATGGCGGAGTGGGCGATGAAGTCCATCCGCCAGTCCCAATCGATCTGCTGATTCCCCTTGAGGCCCGTCAGGAACTCCGAGATATGGGCCCGGACGGCATCGATACAGGGCTGCATCGATGCCGAGGCGTCTATGCAAAAGACCACATCCGCAATACCCCTGGTCGTCATGGCTTCCTCCAATGGGCCCTGCGGGTCTGCAGGACGGGGCTGCTCAGGTCTAGCAGACTTCCACTTGTGACGTCTGGGTGATGGACGCAGCCAACTGCTTGAGCGTGTCCTTGAAGCCATCCACGTCAGCGGTGAAATCCACTAGCGCCTGCTGGGGAGTCTTCCCTTCGAACGGGATGGAGGCGAATTCGCATCGGCCCAGGCCCTGGAAGGTCTCCTGGTAGCAGGGGAGGTCGGGGGCGAAGAAGTTGGTGAATATCTTGTGCTGACCTATGAGGTTGGCAACATCCTCGAAACCGCAGCCCTTGGCTTCCGGTATGGACATGCGGGGGTGGAAGGAGGCGTCCGTGAAGACCACCACCATCCGGGTGGCCCGGTGCCTGTGCCGCCATCTGTCGGGATCCTCCTCGCCCGGCGCGTCGTCGCTCACTTCCAGCGAGGCGATTCTGAACATCGCATCCAGCAGCGATTCGGGCTCGTCGCCACCACCCTGGGCCACCAGTCTTGCCAGCTGTCCCTTGAGAGCAACAGCGTCCCGGACAAACGGATTGTCCTCGAAAGGAGCCGCTTCGGTGTCCGTGAAATCCCTGTATCCCACTACCTTGGCCCGCCAGTCCTCGATCGGGCTGGCATTGTTCGCGTTTTTCTGGGAAAGGGTATCTACGAACATCCCGATGTTCGACTTGAGGGCGTCGATGCAGGGCTGCATGCTCCCGCTGATGTCCAGGAGGAATACGATATCCGCGATGCCCTTTGGTTTGGCTTCGGTCATGGGTGCTCCTTGGCGAAATGGGAACGGATGGGAGGGATGCGTGGGGCGAACGTGCAGAGCGGGTGCTGCCGGCAGAGGGATCATCCCCGGAATCATGCGGACCCGCCCCAGGTTCGGCAATCCTTGTGCTGGGTGGTTGACGAAAGCCTATTACGGAAGAAATCTTTTGTGAATTCAAAATTGGCTGCCCGGCATTTGCTGCGCCACCCGATCCTCACGATTTCCGTTTGCGGCCCCAGGGCTTCGATGCGACCTTACTGGGATAACACTCAGGAGGGGTCCATGGTCCAGTCTCCCGGCACAACGGGCAGTGCCAGCGTGCGGGAACTGGCGGCGACGATCGCCGGAAGCTGTGTCTCTCCATTGGAGAAGATCAAGGCAGTGCACGATTGGATCGTCCTGAACACCGCCTACGATGTCGACGCGTGCGCCCTCGCCCTTTCCGGCAAGCCGCTCGCCACTCCCGCCGCACGGAAGGAGGGGGTTTTCGAACGGGGCATGGCCATATGCTCAGGCTATTCGTCCGCCGCGGAAGCGCTGCTCAAGGAACTCGGAGTGGATACCGTCACGGTGGTCAACGCTCACCATGCCTGGAATATGGTCCGCCTCGAGGGGACCTGGTACCACCTGGATGTCACCTGGGACGACCCGGTTCCTGACGTGCCCGGGCGGGTCGTCTACAACTACTTCCTGGTCTCGGACCGCACCCTCGCGGAGACCCGCGATTTCACCCCCGGGCGCCCGGCTCCGGAGGATTTCCTCGCCCGGCTGGACCGATGGAACGGGTTGCCGGTGGTCCATTCCCTTGATGAGGTGCGGACCCATGTGGCCTCCGCCCCGGCCGGTTCCTGCGACATTCAGATGTATCTCTGGCGCCTGGATGGGAACGAGGCCATGGACGCAGCCCTGAAGGCGGCCTGCGCCCGTCTGGGCAAGCCTTGTCGCGAGGGCGGCTTCCTGGCCGCCGCCTTCCAGGCCCTCCATCTGGACGTGTCCCTTCAAGGGCAGGGCCTGCCGTGGCAGGCTGCCTGCAGCGGCACGGATCACTTCAAGCATTTGCAGGTGACCACCGGTGAAGTCCGGTGCGATCAGCGCTCCGCGCCCTCCGCAGCCTCCGCGGGAATATTCCGGCCCTGGGTTCGGCTCCGCTGCGGATCCTCCTTCTGCACCCTGTTCGCCGCCAGCCCGAAGTCCCTCCGGATGCTCCGGGAAACGGTCCGGGCCGGCTTCGAATCCCTGCAGGACGGCCAGGGCCGCAAGGTCTATGAATACTTCAGCCCTGACACGCCGAACCTCGAGTTTCGCCTGGACCCCGCCCAGGGCTGGCAGGCGCGGGTTCCGCCGGATGCCCCTAACAGTTTCCTGTTGCGCCCTCCATCCGGGCCTGAATCCATGCTCGGCCCCACTTTCACCCAGCTCGGACTGGGCTGCCGGCTGGTCCTGTTCTCCCGCAGGCAGGGGAAGCCCATCGAACCGGCCTGCTTCCAAGTGGTCGAATCCTAGGGGCAAGGTTCGAATGCCATGGGCCAGATCGTCACTTGCCTTCCAAACGCTTTCGGTTGTGCGGGCAGGTGGAGAATGTATCCCTGCCCATGAGCCATGCACCGAAGCTTCTGTTCAAGCCCCCGGACCGGAAGGCCCCGGCTTCGGTTTTTCGCCCACTCCAGGGCCAGAGGCACCAGCTGGGCGACCAGGAATGGAACCGGCGAACCTTGCCGGGTCAGGGCTCCGGGCAGGGTTATCGCAACGCCGGTGAAGGTCGGGGCCGCCAGGATCCGCCCGGGCGCGGCAAATCCGCGCAGGAAGGGATCGAGCAGGGCCTTCGGGACCATGCACAGGAGATCGTCTCCGCCCTGGTAGATCACTTCGACCGGCAGGCTCGTGCGCCGGGCGCAGCCAGGATCCGGTTCCTGCTCCTCCAGCCAACGTTGGGCCGAGCGGATTCCGGAGCGCAGCCCCGCGAAGGTCCTGAGGTGGAGTTCCAGCCCGGCCCCCAACGCGCGCAGCATGGGCAGCCGGCGCAGGGTCTCGCCAACATGGTCTCCGTCCAGCTTAAGGTAGGCCACTTCCCGGCCCGCATCCCCGAACTCCCCGAGCCATTCGAAGGTTCCGCTGCGCAGCGCCGTGCCGGTCAGACCCAGCATTTCGGCGAGCCCCTGGGAGGTATGCATCCGGAAGGTCGCCCCGGCAAGGGACCACACTAGACCGGTCAATCCGATCATCCGGGGTAACTGCTCCGGATGCATCCATGGCACGGCATTCTTGTGGGCCAGGGCCCGATCCTGCGCGACAAAAGCACATGGGGGGCCGACGGCCCGGACAGAAGGGAACTTCAGGATGAGCCGCGACCGGCTCCGCACCCGGGTCCGGGCGATTTTCACCTCCTCTTCGGACTGCGGGGGCCTGCGCAGGCAGAGGTCGGTCAGGCGGAACGGCCCGCTGACCTCGATGGAGAACTCGGGCAGGCAGTTGGAGAGGGCGGTCGTGGCCGCTGCGCGGTCCCGCTCGGGGAGCGCCTTGAGGAACTCCGTCAGACGCGGGTAGCGCCGGCCGAGGGCGCCGTTGGCAAGCCCCACAGCCGACCACAGTTTCCTCACCCGCTTCCGGAGATGGGTTTTCAGGACTCCGCAGTCCGGAGCCTCGAAGCATGTGAAACGGGTCAGCGCATCCACATCGGCCAGGAGCCTTAGCGTCGGAATCCCCGTGCGCTCATGTTCCCTGAATCCCCCCAGGAGCTCCTCCCGAGCGAAGGCCAGGGCCTGCGCGGCCCATACGCTCGCGCCCCGGGTCACCCATACGTCCTGGGCCCGCTCGATATAGGCCTGAACCCTACAAGTCTTGAGGGTGACCAGCCATACGCCGGTCTGGTCGAGCAGAGCCCGGGTCAGGGGATTTTTTGCGACCAGCCACGGCTCGTGCTGCGCCCCCCTGGTCTGCGCGTCCTCCAGGCAGGCCACCAGGGCCGCGCCTTCCGCGGCGGCCGCCACCAGGTTGTCCTGCTGCTGCCCCAGGTGGCAGGTGGAGCCCCAACGGCTGAGCGCCGGCTCCATGAGGGGCCCGGCGTCCCATAGTCCCATTCCCAGGGCCGCCAACAGCGCCTGGCAGGCACTGTCGTCCGCCCCCTTCCCCATGCCGCGCAGGATCTGCAGGATCACCCACAGGATCCCTTCATGGAAATGTTGGTCTGCATGCCCGGGGTCCCGGCGCACCACACCGCCCTCCATCAGCAGGACGAAGGCATAGAGCCAGCTTCCCAGGCGCCAGTGCGCGTCTTTGGGGACCCTGTGCAGGTTCCAGGATTGAAGCGGCAGGGCCTGGAGAGCCACAGCGACCTCCACGGCCCGGCGTCCAGCAGGATCTGCCGGGAAATCCCTTGGACGCTGCCCGCCCCGGACCAGGGGATGGCCCATCAGGGTGTCCACCAGCCAGTGCCACCGCGCCGGGTGGCCCAGGTGCCATGGCGGCACGGGCGTAGCCCCCGCCTGGAGGACGCCGAGGAGTTGGCTCACGAGGTCGGGGGGCCCACTACCCGGCTCGCGGGGCCTGAGGGGAGGCACGCTCATGCCGTGTATTTCCCCGCGGTGTTTTCAGCCCGCCGGGCGACATAGCTGCGGAATTCGGCAGGGGCGATGGCCTCGGCATCCGGGCCCATCTGCAGCACCCAGCGCGCCGGGGCGCGGTATTCCGAAGCCCTGAAACGCACCAGCACGGTCCCCGCCTCCTCCTCCGTCACCGAGACCTCGGGGAGTCCGGGTGGCTGTTCAAGGAAGGCTCGCACCCACAGGTTTCCCGATACCCGTACCTGGAGTTCCTCCGGGTCTTCGGTCGATATGAAACCCCCGATCTGGTATCTGCCGCACCGGTCGAGCAGGGCCCGTTCCCGGGCTGTGAGAGCGGCAGCCCCGGCTGCGACCGCCTCCAGGATCCGGTTCAGGCGAAGCATGCCCGGATTGCCCCGGTTCAGGTCCCAGCACAGGAGGAAGGCCCCTCCCGTGAACACATCGTGCAACAGGCACCACGGGACCACGGCGATCTCCTCTTCGCGCCCTGTGGATGCAGCGGCGTAGCGCAGGGACAGCTTGCGCGGACTGGATCCTCCAAGGCAGGTGAGGACCGTGCTGAGGACGCCGGCCCGCAGCGGATGGGACTGTCGTGCCCCTCGAATGAGCACTTTGCCTTTGAGGTTCTCGAAGGCGGTCAGCTCCCTGGGGGTCAGCTTTCCCTCCACCAGCGTCTGGATTTCATCCAGATGCTCCCGCCAGGCGCCGGCCAATCCGTTCCCGAGAGCGGAAACCACCACCTCCAGAGCCAGCCGGGCCTCTGAATTCAACGTCTCATCCCAGTCTGGAGCTTCCAGCAGGGTCCAGGTCTTGACCCGGCGAGACCCTTCCTGGGACCAGCCCTCGCCCAACTCGGCTCCCTGGGCGACGAGGGCGTTCAGGGCCCCCTCCACGGTCCGGTTGGTGACCCCGAGGTGGTCGGCGAGGAACTTCTTGGAGATGGCCCCCGGTGCCTTGTCGCTGAACAGTCGGAGGGTTGCGCGGAGGATCTCATCGGAAACCGGGCGCAGCTTCAATCCAGCCAATGGCTCCTTGGTTCGGGCGTGGTCCGGACGAGCGGGGAGGGCCTTCCCCGGCAGTGGACGGCGGGACAGCGGCATTCTGGCCTCCAGTGATTGAATCCATGCTACTACCGGATTTCTTCAATTGCTTTGCAGTGGAGCATCCTGGGCTATTCAGCTCCATGCTCCCTGCGGGACCTCAAGGCCAGATCCCTGGCATTCGGATATCGTCGGAACTGCACAAACTGGAAAATGTTTGATCTCAGGACGGTCCCGTCGGGACGCAGTTCTTCGTGGGCAACCCTGCGCGAGGTGGCGCACAGGGGAACCAGGCCTTCTTCCTGGAGCCATGGCACCAGGGCCAGCACCAGAGAAAACTCCCCCTGGACCAGGATGGGCTCGCCTGGGCGGCCCCCCGCGGCCTTGATCGCGTCAACGGTGTGGCCGGCCAGAGCCAGGATTCCAGCCAGATCCGCGCCGGGATCCACGGGGGGGAAAGGATGATCGCGGGGCTGCAAATGGACCCCTGGTCCCGCCCATCCCATCGCCGCCTTTTTCTGGCTTCTGGACCAGGACACATCCCAGGGATGGTTGCTCAGATTCCAGAACAGGTTTGGAGGATGAATGGTTCCGGACCCTGGCATAGGCGTTCCTCGGATTGAATGGGTTGACTGCGGCAGCCTCAGGATAGCCTATGGCAATCAAGTCGGTTCAAGCGGCCTGGTTCTGGTTTCGCTGACGCTAACCAAACTTAAATCAAGCGCCGACTCAGGGCGATCACCAAGGACAATAATGAAACCGGTGGCAATCCTAATCCTTTCCGGCGCTGGTTAAAGAACAGTAAGAACAGTGCTATATAGAGGGTGAACCCCAATCCTGCGACAAACAAGGCCATGCCAATCCCCTGGTGAACCAATGTCCAAATAGCGCCGATGAAGAACACTACAGCGAAGATCATCAGGGCAAGGGTATTGCCAAGGCCGATGTTTTGCGCACATGCCTGCATCGATGTCACCAGTTCCTTGCTGCCGCACTTGATGCAATTGCCCGATCCCGAGAACAGGCAGTTCGAACACCAACTGGTGGTGCATCCGAATCGGTTGCAGCTACTGCATCTAAATAATTTCTCGCCACATTTGCAGCTTGCCGTCATGCCCCCTCCAATTCGATGTTCTACCCCCAAATTTCTTTCACCAGCGGCCAAGGTGCGAATATTTCCGGATCCATGGAGTGGTGGATCAGGCTGGCCTCCCGGAGCACTCCCTGGGTGAAATTGGCCTGCCGGACCAAGCTGAAGGCGCTGCCGGGGCGCTGGAAAAAGGCCTGATTGGCGGACCGGCCGGCATAGCAGAGTCCGGTCGCGATTTCCTGGTAATCCTCACCGCCAAGCCCGAACCGATCGCGGGCGAGGCTGACCAGCAGGTCGCCGTGGGACGCCAAGTTATCCACGGTAGCGGTCCAGGCGGAGGCGATCCGCCTCACCTGGGGTGCCAGCAGATCCATGCGGTCAGCACGCAGTGCCAGCACATCTTCCACCACGTCCATGCCCCGAATGGGCATCAGGTAGCATCCGCTGTCCTGCTGCGCCTTGTGCAGCCAGGGTTCCCAGAGCACGGCCGCGTCGATCTCGCTGTCCCTGAGGGCGGCGCCTGCATCATCCGAGGAGCGGAAATAGACCAGCTCGACTTTGGCCGGATCGATACCGTGGCTCTGCATCACCCGATGGAACAGGAAGAGGCTGGGGCTGTCCTTCTCGATGGCCACGCGCAGGCCTTCGAGTTCCCTGATGGACCGCAGGGGTTGTCTGACGAGGATGCCGTCGACCATCCCCTCATCAGCATTCTCCATGGATAGCCGCAGCGGGATCTGCAGATGCATGCCCGCCTGAAAAGCGAAGATCACCTCGTCGATGGTGGTGGCCAGGGCGTCCACTTCGCCCTGTATGAGCGCTCTCAGGCGGTCTTCGTAGCCATCGAAGAACAGGAGGTCCACATCCAGGCCAGCTTCGCTGAGGCAGCCGGTCTCCCGGGCGAGGAAAAAGGGCAGGTGGCCGACATAATTGAGCACGCCGATCCGGAGCCGGGACCCGCTCGACGGGGCGCCGCGTTCCTGCAGGCGGTCAGCGGCCTTGCGAACTTCGCTCCCGATCCAGAAATCCTCCCGCACCGGCATGGCATTGAGACATTGGCGCAGGCATTCCATTGGCAGTCGCGCGCTCAGATCGGTGATGCAACGGATGATCTTCCGGACCAGAAGGACGTCGGCGCCCAAGGCCAAGTCGGACAGGCGGCCCAAGAGTTCGTCGGCGGGTAGCCCCGCATCCAGCCATGTGCCCGCGTCCATCGACAGGTCCACGGCGCTGCCCTGGAGACGGCACTTCTCATTCCAGAAGGCTGGAGTGAGCAGGCCGCGAAGACCCTCCCGGTCGCCCAGGGCGAAGTAGTGGGCCGGAAGGTATTGCATGCCGTACGGGCTGCGCTTCTCGGACCAGGGTTCCAGGTGGGCGATGAGGTGTCGGTGATGGACATCCAGTTGCTGCCGGGTAAGGAATTCTTTTCGGATGAATTCGTCAAAGCGCTTGTGGAAGAAACGAAAGCGCCGTCCCTCCTCCATCAGGAATTCCCCCAGGCAGCCAAGGATCCTTCTGAGGGTGAACAATTGCACCTCAGGGAGGAGGTCAGCCAGTTCATGGGCGGACAGCCCGGTCTGGGCCGCGGCGAGCAGGCCGATGATCTCCAGCACGGCGGGAAGCCCATACTGCCCGGTGGTGCGCTCGATGCGGGCCAGGAAGCAATCCTCCAACCGCAGCTTAAGCTGAGTCATGGCCTCGGCGCCCACCTCGAGGATTTCCTCGATCTGCACCTTGAGGAAGAGTGGGTTGCCACCGGTCGTGCGGAACAGGGCTTCCACCTGGGCAGGTACGGCATTGACACCGTGGGCGGCGAGGAGGCGCCTCACCTCATCGTGGGTCAGCGCTCCCAGGGCGATGCGCTCAGCGGTCAAGGCGTCCGGCATGGGCCCCGGACGGGAGCTCACCAGGAAGACGATGCCAGGGGGAAGGTGGGATGGCAACAGGACGCCGAGGTGCCCAGGGTCGCCTTCGAGATCGCTCTCATCCAGGGCGTCGATGAGGATCACTTCCTCCGTGACCATGGCCAGGGCCTCCACCCAGGCCTTTTCCACTTCCAGAAGTTCTTCCGGCACATTCAGAGGCAACCGGTGCTTCACGATGAGCTGTTGAAGCAGGGAGCGCATGGCCAGAAGGTGGCGGTCGCGGCCGCCATCGCGGGCGAAGAAATGGTGGGGGTAGCCGCGCTCTTGCACCAGGTGTGCCAGGCAGGCGGTCTTGCCCTGGCCAGGGGGGCCCACCAGGACCAGATAGCCGGAACGGTTCCGGACCATGAAGCGGTCCACGGCGGCGAACACGTCCTCGCGGCCGAGGAAGGTTTTGGCATATTTCTCGATGATCTCCTTCTGGGAGGCAAAGTAGTGGTTTTTGACTGCCGCGGCGGTTCCGGCCGTTCGGCGCAGGACTTCCCCGACCATCTTTGAGAAGAGCAGGGTGAACCGCTCCATTGCCTTGGAGAACTGTGTGTCCTGGGCAATTTCCATGGATTTCAGGCTGCGTGTGCTGTGGTAGACCAGGCGCGAGATGGCGAGCCGGTCGTGCTTGTGGCGCAGGCTCCCCTCGTAAGTGAAGAGGTCGTAGCTCTCCTCCTCGAACTGGTACTCGGGAAGCAGCAGTGGGTAAAGCAGTAGGTGCTCAGCCAAGTTGCCGGCACGGGCAAGCAGCAGGGTTTCACCGCGGGTGACGGGCGTTTGGAGTACGAACGGGGGGATTGGCAGGGGCTCGCCCTGCATGGTGGGACCTTGGGCCGGGAAGGCCCGGGTGACGGTGGGCGGATCGTCCAGGGAAACTTCTTCGGGGATGAGCAGCAGGTATTGTGAAAGAAATCCGACACTCTCGAGGATGCCTTCCAGCTCCCGGTGCTCCACCTCGAACAGGCCCCTTGCCTCCACCTCGTTGGGAGTCCGGCTGCCGTGGGCCTGGACATTTCTGAAAGTGATGAAGTGTTCGAGACGCTTGGCTTCAAGGGTCATGCCACCGGGCCGGAAGTAGAAGCTGGGCAACTCGGCCACAAAGGGCCGGCGGGAAGATCGGTGGGTGTAGAAGCGCACTCCCTCCCTAAGGATTTCGAGCCAGTTGCCCAGCTGCATGTTCTCATCGAGAAAGCGGCGCCGGATCAGATCGTCCAGCACCGGGTCGGGTTCAGGCGATTCGATATGGTCGCTCACCAGACAGAGGACGAGGAACTTCACCAGCGCCTTGTAAGTGTCCAGCAGACAGCTTAGGCGGTAGAGGTAGGACAGCCCCGCATCTCCCGCGCGCGCCCAGTGATACGCGATGGGGTATGGCAGGTCGCCGGTCTCCAGGGGCCCCACGGGGTCAGCTCACCAGATTAGGGAGAGGCAGGTGAGCGATCCGTCCGCTTTCCTGATTTCGGAAAGGTCCAGCAACATGGTGTTGAACCCGGCGGCCTCCAGCACCATCCGGGTCCGGGGGAAACCACCAGGGATGATGGCGGTGTTCCCAACGGCGACACAGTTGCCGGCATAGGCCTCTTCCATGGGGATCAGATGCACTTCAAGCCCGGGGAAACTGCCGCTTGGAATGGTGCCTTCCGCCAGCAGCACCTGATCCCCGGGAAGCGGAGAACAGACGCACTTTAGGTGGAGCGTCCCTTCCGGCACGCGCACCGGCACCACCTCGATGCCTTGGGGGGCGAACACCTCGGCGAGGCGGCGAATGCCTGCTTCGTTGGTGCGGGAGGAGCGGCCTACGAAGATCCGTTGGCCGATCCGCATGCAATCGCCGCCTTCCAGGGTGGCCGGCGCTTCCATGGTGGCGATCCGGTGGGAGCCGGCTAGGGCCCCGGCGATGGTGGCTTCCTCGCCTCGGCGAGAGGGGGTTCCCGGGCGGGTGATCAGGGCGACACCGTCGACGAGGACTGCGCAATCCTCTACGAAACAACCGTCCGGGAATGCCTCGGCGGGGGCCAGTTCGGTCGTCTCCAGACCTAGTTCACGGAGCGCCTCCACATAGACCCCATGCTGCCTGACGGCCAGGGCGACATCGATCGGCTCCACCAGGGACAGCATGACAGTGGCGTCGGAGAAGTTGGCAGAAATGCCGCGGGTCAGCGCATGTTTGAACAAGGTCGTGCCTCCGGTCAAGGTGGTTGTTTCAAGGGCCGATGATGTGGAGAGAGTTGTCAAGTTGTTCGGCCAGTCTGCCATGGTTCTCCGTAAAATCACGTTTTTCCGGCTCGACCTCGCACCTGGGCCGGACCCGAGCTCTTCCCGGGGTCAGACCTCCACGTGCAGATCAAGCTTCAGGTCACTCCCTGAACTCACCGGGACCATGCGGCCGAGTATGGCATCTGGGAAGCCCCTCGTGGGTCCCTCCGCGCCAACCGCCAAGGATGGCGGCCTCCTCCGAACGTTCACCCCCCGTCTTTTCATTGGCCCAGATGCGGAAATCGTCACTCTGCCCAGGTCCAGAGCGCCGGAGCAAGGCGGCAGTATTTTTCTAATCCCGAATGGTGGCCTCCAGCAACAGGCTCCCCAGCCAATCCTCATCCATGAAATACATGGCAATCATGGAAGCCCTTCGGAAAGGCCCCAGAATGTGTGAATGGGTATAACCAGAAAGACCTTATTGTTAAATAGCTCAAAACCCTAAGGCAGAAAATAAGGCAGGAGGACTCACGGGAGGGTTATGGTCAGCACCGTACGACCAGACGAAAGTGGAATGCGAGCGCTTTCACGGCTCCGTAATGTGCTGAGCGGCGATTCGGCCTCGACCTGGAAGGAGCCGGTGACAGCACTACTGCTGCATGACCCCGAACGCCATGATGCCCTCGATGAGCAGGTGCGATGGCTGTCATCAACCTACAACAAGTTCACAGGGGATCACCTGCGCCTTTTCATGGTGAACGATTCCCGGGAAGCATTCTCCCTTTTCGGCCGCAATGATGGCAGTCGTGACGACCTGCTGGAATGGCTGATGCGCCCGGACCCTGATCAAGATCGGGTTCCGGTGGACACCCAAGGTTTCCGCCTCCATGGTCTGGCCCAAATGTTTGGGGTGGAACCCGCACATCTTCCAGGCCTGGTGGTTTTCCTCACAAACCAGGAAGGGATTCATTCCCGACGCAGAGCTTCTTTCGTCCAACTTCCGCAGGACAATCCGGTGCTTGCCCACGGCAAGATCCGCCTCATCCGGAATGAGGCAATGAATGTCGCAGCGGGGGAACTTTCGGAAGATGCCTTCCACCAGATCCTGGGGAATGTGGGGTGGGAACTCGAGCCCATCCAGTTGGGAATGAAGCATGGGGATGAGCCCTGGGGACGCTGGGGCTTTGTGCGCGCGCCGGGCCTCAATCTCCTGGGGGGCTTCCCTAACCGTTGGGAGAGGAGGGTCGGCCGCCAGGAACTTGACCTGATGCCATGGATCCAGGATTCGGACGAGGATACTGGGATGACCTTCAGGACCGCCCTGGCACTTTGGCGTGTGTATGAAGCCGATGCGCGCTTTTTCAACTGTGATCAAAGTCCGATCATCATGGAGTTGGCTAAAGGATTTGAGCGCTCGGTGGCCATGTCTGTGGTCCAAGCGGCACGAGCCGCGCACGAAATCGAAATGCCAAGGTGGTTCGGGTTGTACAAGCCCAACCATGTGGCAAAGGAGCGCGCGGCCATGGAGTGCGGGGTTGACCTGAATGCCCCAGTCGGCCGAAATCGGAGCAGTCCCCCCGAGCAAAGCCTGCCATGGATGACCACCACCCTTGGACAGTCCCGTGTGGTGTATTCCGGATGCGTCGAGGCGGGGCACCTTGCGCCCATTCTGCCGGCGCGTGACACCCCCAAAGTGCTTTCGACCTGGGAAACCGTAGGGCGGATGCGCAACCCAGTGGCCCATTACGCCGTCGAGCGGGGCGCCTCGGCCGAACGGATGTGGGATGCACTGTCATCCCTTGCCCAGATGGGCTTCCCCCAACGTCTGGGCGAACTGCGGCGAAAGCTCAGCCCGGGAGAGGCTGCACCCATTCGCCAAACGCGGGTTTCGGCCCACCTGACTTTCGAGCTGCCCAAGGCCATCCCCCCCCAGAAGGTGCAAAGCCGTCATGAACTGAAATGGACTGTCGTAGCTGACGACCGTCCGCTGCGAATTCTCCTCTCCCTGGACCTTGGCGGGAAGTCCATCGACCTGGAACCGGTGGAACTCACCCTCCGCCGCCCTTTCCAGGAGGATGAGGTGCTGTTCGGACTCCTGCTGGTGTCCGTGTTGATCGTAGGCCTCGGAAACCAGCCCGAATTGCCCCGACTGCAAACGGCCCTTGAACGACTCCAATGGTCCCACTTGCACTCGCAGTCCGATTCGGCCGAGCGGCGTCGGAGAGCAATCAAAGAGGCGGTGCGAATGGCCACGGCGGATCTTCAATCAGCGATGGATTCGGGCCACGGTTTCGCTGAAGCGATAGACAAGCACGGTGCAATACTCAGAAAGTTGAAGACCCATTTTGGGCCAAGGTTGACCCGTCTGGACGCTCGGGATAGGGTGTCCTCCGAAGCGTTGGCGCAGGTGCTGCCCGAAGTGGCTTGGCAGATCCAGCATGCATCCGTCATCGCAAAACAAAATAGCGCGGGGGGTGTGGCTGCGGACCTCATGGCCCTGATCACTGCGACCGAGGCTGGCACTCTTGGACCGGAAGAAGCCTTGACCAAGGCCTTCACCATGTTGGGGGTTGGCCACCCATCCGAAGACATGGGCAAAGCCATACCCATTGAAATAAGGCGTCTATGTGGGTCTCTCCGGCACTGGTCAACCGCGGTTGAAGTCTTGCGCACGAAATACGGCCCTGCAGGAGGTGTCGCTGAACCCTACTTCCTGCTGAAGGCCTTGCGGTCGCTTCCCGAATCCCTGGATGAGCAGCAACTGCGGGCCCTGACGCCGGATTCCGCAGAGCGAGCCATTCCCGATGATGAGGTTTCAGCGGAACCCCTGAAGCGGGCCTTGTCTGAGCGCTTCTCATCCCAGGTGCGCCTGGCCTTGGCAGGAAAACCGGGCTTCCACTGAAACGATTGGGAAACTACGCGCATGGGGTCCTGCTGGATCCTGCGGGTGCCGCTGGCGAGCGCCTCAACCCCCTGGCGGTTCATGGCAGCCTGACCCCGAGCTCCTTCCCCCCCCTAAAGCACCATCTATGCGGAAAACGGACCTTCCGGGCTCGCGCCGAATCAATTAACATCGAATTCTTCGAGGTGATCATGCCCTGTGGGTTTCTCCCGGGATTTTGCATTTGGGACCGGTCGGTAGATTCCACCGTTCCACCCTGGGCAGGGAAGGTTTGAATGGATAAGGGCGTGTCCGAGGTGGGAGCGCCGTCCGTCCCATGGTGGATGACCTGCTACCGGGGTATCTGGGCCGAGGCGCTCCACAACCACTGGAGCCATGGAGCCGGCCGTCGGTGGCTGGGCAAGGTGCTGCCGCTGATGGGCCTCAACACCCCCGGCCGGATCCTGGACGCCCCCTGCGGAGAAGGCAGCCTGGCCCTGGAACTGGCGGCCAAGGGGCACCAAGTGGTCGCCTTGGACATTTCCAGGGACTTCCTGGAAAGGGGGCGGTCAAAGGCGAAGCGTCGAGGGTTGCGGGTGGATTTCATCGAAGGAGATATGCGGGCGCTCCCCGCCCCAATTCCCTTTGATGGGATTTTGTGCGCCAATGGCAGTTTCGGTTATTTCGACGATCCCGGGAATGCCGCTTTCACGAAAGCCGCCTTGAGGGCCCTGGCTCCGGGTGGTCGCCTGTTTATTGAAGGATGGGTCTTGGAGTCGCTGCCTTGGATGGAACCGGAGACTTCGGCCACCTTCGGTGAGATCAGCCTACATGAGACCCGGTCGTTTGACCCAGTTTCATCCCGACTGGAGGTCCAAATGCGCCTCCGCAAACCAGGCGGTCGAGAGGAGACCAGTTACATGTCCCAACGGGTCTATGGCTTGGAGGAATTGCGCGCCATGCTCCACAGGACCGGTTTCGAATGCGTCAGAGTGTTTGGTAGCCTCGACGGGGCGCCCTTTGTCGAAACTTCGCTTTACGCCATCATAGTTGCGCATGCGCCAGGCGGCGGACATGGATCTCTGAGGTTTGAATCGGATCCTGCTTTCATCCAGGACAGGAAAGCGACGCAGGATCTCCATTCGTCAGACCCAGGGGGTTAGCTCCCCGCGTTCAAGGCCGAATGCGCTAACCTTGGGTATGAGAAAATTCTATAGGGCTGTCCTGATTGTTGGCCTGCCCAGTTTCAATCCCAATGGACTGACGGGAGGAAGTTGAATTGTTGTGGTGCTTTCTCCGTGATCGACAGGATTTGTCAATCTCTCGGGAGCACCCTTGAAGGTGCAATTCTCATCCAAGGCACGACCCTTGACCTGCTTCCCCATCCCATTCAAACGAGAAAGACCATCCAGTCATGGCCAAGTTTTTCCTCGAACAGATGACACCCGATAAATCATTGCTGATGCGGCAAGATAACGGCGCTTGGCTTTTTGGCGAAAATGCCGTCATCCGGCGAGTCTATGATGGCATCGTACTGAACAAGCTCCCCCAAGACTTCATAGAAAGCCAAGCGGAATCGGAAGCCATTGCGGCCAGCGATCTTTTTTCCGACAGCGAGTTTTCTTGCGCCTTCAAGCCCGTCCTGGTCGTGGTTCACCTGGGCTACGCCTGCAACCTAAAATGTTCATACTGCTACGCCCCGAAAATGACCGGTGCCCTGTCAGCTGGGAACATGGAGCGGGTCGCCCAGTTCATATCGGAAATCGAGAATGATGTCACGGTCCAGTTCATGGGCGGGGAACCCCTCCTCTACCTGGATCAGATGGCCGAATTCATAACCTTCTCCTTATCTTTGCGTAAAGGGCACAAAACGGACTTCGCCATCCAGACCAACGGACTGCTCTTGGGAAACAAAGGGACAAGGGACCGCCTGAAGGACTGCGGGATCGGGTTCGGGATCAGTTTCGATGGGCCTGGGGAACTCGGCAGGGACCGCTTCGGTTCAAACTGTCAAATCCTTTCCGAACAGTATGAAAGTATTATTAAAGCTCTCAGGGAGGAAGGGTTCGACTTCGGACTATTGTCCGTGGTCACTCCGAGCAATATCCACAACCTGCGCAACCTGCTCGACTGGTGCATTCTGCAGGGCATTCCCCGCATCAAGCTCAATCCCATCATCAAGACAAATGGGAACCCCAGCTACTACAAACAGCTGAAAACGGCCATCCTCGACCTGTATGATTACTGGGTCGGGAACAGCTTGTATGAAAAAATAGAAATCAATAATTTCAATGATTTCGAAACCAATATCCTTTCGAGGCTCAGGCCCTACATGTGCCGGAAAATCCCCTGCGGAGCGGGCCGGGATCAGGTCGCTATTGATGTTTCCGGCGAAGTTTTTCCTTGTGATTACCTGATCGGCCAGAGGGTCTTTTCCCTGGGCGGGCTGCATGGTGGTGACCTGGCCCGCATCGCCGCTTCGGAGGTCCGGACCTGCCTCATGGACCAGCAGGCTCAACAACAGTCAGAATGCTCGGAGTGTGCCTTTTTATCCATCTGTGGGAATTGCGCCAGTGAGGCCCAGTTCTGCCTGGGCAAAGTCGCGGGTCCAAGGCCCACATGCCCTATGGACAAGGCATTAATTAAAAAAATAATTATTGAATTAAATACAAACCAAATTTACTGCGAACATGTCTTGGCACGCTAGGCAAAATGATGGATCCCGCATGAAAAAAGTCAGTCAAAACCTATGGGTCACGCCCCCCATGGAAGGGCCGGACAGAGCCCAGTCCGTCGTCAGTTGCTTCCTGAACAGCTTTCCCTTGGGAAACGATCATTCGCTTCTTTTCAATGGTTTGACTGGCGCAATCGATATTCTCGACCGCGCGGAGTTCAACCGACTGACCGCCATGACCTGGACCGCGGCCCAGGAAAATGAACGGACTTACCTGTATTCCCGCGGACATCTGGCCCGACCGGACGCCGAGGCGCGGATGCAAGACGAATTGATCCACTGTGCAAAGGGAGATGCCGCCCGGCAGGGCATCACCTTCTTCCTGAGCCCGACCAATTTCTGCAGCATGGGCTGCCGCTACTGCCTGGAAGGCAAGGTTCCCAAGACGAAACAGAAGCTGGCCATGAATCAAGAACAAGTGGATGCAGCCTGGAACGCAATGGCTTCGATCTGCGAAAAGACCGGGAAGTCGACTAACTATTTGGCCTTGTTCGGCGGGGAGCCGCTGCAAGAATTCACGTTTGAAAGTGTCCAAACCATTCTGGAGGGCGCCTCGGCGCGATCGATCAAGGTGCTGATCTTCACCAACGGCTTGTCTATGGACCGGTTCGCGCCACTGCTGGAACGGCATCGGAACATCATCCTTGCCGTCCACACGACCCTGGATGGCCCCGAAGCCTACCACAACAGCCTGCGTGGATACCGGGATGCCTATGAGCGAGTGAACCATGCGGTCAACCGATTGCTCGAGCACCAGGTGCCCGTGACGATCCGTACCAACCTCACTAAGACCAATATAAACGAGATCCCCGCAATAAAGCGGATCTACATGGACTGTGGCTGGTGGGATAACCCCCTCGTAAAATTCGAACTGTCCCCCATCACCAACCACGGGGACGACCCAGCCCTGGATGCTTTGGAGCTTCCGCATCACCAGTATGCATCCACGTTCTATCAGCTTGTCGCCCGGGATTCTTCCTACTTGAAGTTCCGCCACATCGGCCTGTTTTCCCACCTGTACTACCTGTTCGACGAATTGGGGATCCTGCCGTTTGACCAGGATGACCTGGGCTTCAACTGCCTACTGCCCCGGATCCATGGCTGTTCTGCCAATTCCCAGACCGGCTATGCCCTTTGCGCGGACGGCACGATTCACCACTGCAACGAGGACTCTGGAGATGCAGAATTCTCGGTCGGAACGTTCTGGCCCGACTTCCAGATCGATCCTTGCCGTTCAGGCCCATGGGTGGCGAGAACCGTTGACACGCTTGCAGCTTGCGGGCAATGCTCCTATCGCTTTGTTTGTGCCGGAGGCTGTTCAAGGCATGCGCTGCGCAAATTCAATGATCTGACTCAACCCGCCTGCGAATCCGTTCACAAGGATTTCCAGGACACCATCGAGGAATTGAGAGGTCCGATTCTGGCGAAATGGGGCCTGGAATGAGCGGATTTTCCATCGTCCTGCTGGAGGCTTGCAACCTCGACTGCGTCTACTGCCTGAGGGACAATCGGTTCAGGATCAACTCTGAGATGCCATTGCTCCTGGTGGAGGAGGTCCTGAAGGCCGGCGCTCGGCACGGCTATGAATGGCTTACAATTACGGGAGGTGAACCCCTTCTGCACTCCAAATTCCGGGAAATCATGGTCCGCGTGGCGTCCCTGCCCTTTAAGGTCATCCTGGAGACCAACGGCTCCCTCATGACGCCCGAAGTGGCCGGTTTGCTGGTGAGCCTGTTCGGTTTGGAGCGCCTGCAATGCATGACCAGCCTGGACCATTGTTCGGCCAAAAAGCACGACCCATTCCGAGGTCCCGGTTCGTTTGACCGCGCTGTGCGGTCCATCCATCTTTTGAAGGGCAAAGGTATATATATCCACGCCAATCGCATGGTCACTCCCAGGAATCTGATCTCCAGGGATGACGCCTTGGAACATCTCGATTTCTGCCAATCCATCGGCATTGATTCGGTCTACTTCTCCAGGGTCGTGGATATCGAGAGCAAGTTCTCGGCCGACCTGGTCCTTGAACCTGGGGCCATCAAGCGGACCTGGGAGGTACTGAAGGACCTGAGGCACCCCTGTTTCGACCTTGAAGCGAATGGCTCCTTCCTGGAATACGGGTGGCCCGACTGCCCCAAAATGGAGTGCAACAGCTTCAACGTCAATGCGCATGGTTTAAGCCCTTGCCTGTTCATGCCGGATGTCATTCTGGGAACCCACGACCAGTTGGACCGTCTCATCGCCGAGGAGGCCTTTCGGCGCTTCGCCAAGGTCAGGGAAAAGGCCCTCGCGCCGGCGCTGGGTGGTGGACCCATGGGTTGCAGCGAATGTTCGCGCGCCTGTCGGCAGCACTTCAGGCACGCTTCAGGGGAGGTCGTCCATGTTGAAATCAATTAATCATTCTCTTTGGGTCAAGAATCCCGGTTCTGGCCAGGCCGACAGCGCCTCCCCTTTCACGGTGCATTACCGGCTCTCCGTGGATCGGTACCTGTATTTCAATGGGCTATCCGGGGCCTTCGACATTGTGGATGCGGGTTTGCACAATTGTTTCACTGCACTTCCGGAGCGCCTGAGCCAGATCCCTCCGGCCTTCCTCGGCACCTTGGTCGAACGGGGCCATATCGTTGCTCCCGGCGACACCGCGGCCATGAAGCATACCCTCCTGAGGCAAGTCCGTTCCGAGCTCACCTCTTCGGAACTGAAATTCATGATCTGCCCCACTGATTTCTGCAGCATGGGGTGCAGCCATTGCTTCACCTACGATCACACCCGGAGCGCCGAACGCTCAGTCATGGACACCACCAAAATCGACAGGGCTTTTGCCTTCATGTTCGAATTGTCCAAAACAACAGGAAAAAGCCTTTCGAACGTGATCCTTTACGGCGGGGAGCCTTTCCAGCCACACACTGAGCCGATCGTCCGCCATGTGCTGAAAAAGGCGCGCCTTCACGGCCTGCCTATGGCTTCGTTTTCCAACGGCTACTTCCTGGACATGTACCGGTCGCTTTTCACCGAATTCAAGGACAATATCGAAATACTTGCCATCACATTGGATGGATTGGCCCGGGGTCATGATTCCAAAAGAAGACTGAAAGACTCGTTTGATCACGCCGTTGCCGCCATCGCCATGCTGCTGGAACTCGGCATCAAGGTGCAGGTGAAGACAAACGTCAACGGACAGAACATCGGCGAGATCCCGGCCCTGATCGCTTTTTTCAAGGAAAGGGGTTGGTGGGAGATGGAGGGTATTTCCTTCGAGTTGAATCCGATCCGCTACGGCAACATCAAACTCGCCCGCGACACGGACTACGACATTGATCTCTTCCTTGCGGTGAAGGAACTAGCGAAAAGCGAGCCGGAGATACACAAGTTTGACCTTTTGCCCCTTGTCGACAACAAATACCACATGCTGGACGCACTGCGCTTGCATGACATTGATGTATCAGGAATCCACTTTCCGACCAAGGTGCCGAAGATCTATCACTGCGCCTCCCCTTCCGGCAACTTTCACATTTTCACTGCGGATGGCAACATCTTCCTTTGCAATGAAGAAATAGGGCAAAACCAGTCCATCTTCGGCCGATTCGACACAGCAGCGGACGATTTCCGGTTGGATGAGGAAAAGGTCGAGGATTACCATGGCAGGACCTGTGATCGGATCCACGCTTGCTCCGACTGTCCCTTCCTGTTCCTCTGCGCGGGTGGCTGCCCGAGCAATGCCAAGAAGTCCCTGGGCAGGGATTGCGGAACCCTTCAAAAGGATTTCGAGGCTCTGGTTTGCCATTATTCGAAAGAGATCCTCGAGGAGTTCGGATCATGATGCATCTGGGCGAGAACAGCTATCTTTCCATCAACCTGACCAACAGGTGCAATCTCGCTTGCAGCTACTGTTTCAAGAACGGGGAGACCCCTTTCGCAGCATCGGATTTCGATCTGGGGGAATTGACCTTCCTACTCAGGGAAGCTGAAAGGCTCGGGTTCAGCTGGGTTGCCCTGACCGGAGGCGAACCATTGATGTATCCCTTTCTCAAGGAAGCATTCGATCTGATATCAAAACTCAAATTGGACCTGTTTTTTGAGACCAATGCAATATTGATGAACCAGGAATGGATCAGCTTCCTGAAGTCCCTGAGCCTCGGCCGAAGGCTTATTGTCTCCATCAGTCTGGATTCGGATCGCGCTACCCAACACGATCATTATCGGGGCGAAGGGTCGTTCGTTGGAGTATTGGCAGCCATTCGGCTGCTCAAGGCCGAAGGCCTCCACGTGGCGGTGAACAAGGTATTCTCCCAGGTGGATTTTGCCAACGGCTTCAACGTAGAGCGGTTTGTGGGGTTCTGCAAGGGCCTCGGAGTTGATTCAGTCAACTTCACCCGTCTGGTGCCAATGGGGAGGGCTAAAGACTCAGTGGAAGTCCTGACAAAAGAGCAGACAGGTGAACTGCGTCATGAACTGATGACAAGGGACGATTTCGAGCACTACGTATTTTCGCCAGATTTCTACACCGCCAGGACCATGTGCGACTGTCTTCGTCTCGCCAGCGAAAGTCCAGGGCTTGCCGTATATCCAGGTCGGGTGCAACCATGCGCGCAATTTCCCGAAATCAACATGGGTACCGCCCGGCAGTTGGAAATGATCGTTAAAACGGACGCCCAAAGGAAGGTTAACGCGCTTCGAAAGGCAACCCTCCTGGGGGTCAGCGAGGACACCGTCTGGAGTTGTCCTGAATGCCGTCCAGCCTTCAGTATCCTGCTCCAGCAGGGAAGGACGGATTAATGTGGGGCTTGCGCGCTGGCCAACAATGGGCTTACTATTTGCTATCTCACTCCAGCTTTCAACATGGTACCAAGCCATCTTGACTCAACCCCATCCATGTGGATCGACTTTCCCTCCCGGGGATATCAATGGAGATCTTTTATTTCTCCTATTCAAACAAGAAAGGAGGTGGTAACGATGGTCCAGACAATCAAGAAAACGAACGTGAAGGAATCCGCAAGCTGGCAGAACATCACAAAGTAGGACAGAAATAGAGTGGGAGGGCGGTGCAAACCCCCTCCCATTTAATTCATATTTATCTGTCTAATTATAAAAATCCTGCGACGAAATCCTTCCGGATAGAATGTTGAATGTTATTGCCTACCAAGTACTCATCCGAATTTGCAAATTGCCCGAATGGTTCGTTCGGCACTGTCTTGATTCAATATGCCTGTATAAATAATTGTATATTCTGCGCCCCCCAAAGCAAGAGGCACGGCAGTTTTTTGCCTGAAGAGGCGATCACCACGTGGATCGACAAGTGCGCCGCCAATGACGTGAAAGTGATCGCCTTTTCAGGGGCGGGAGAACCGCTCCTTAACAAGGCAATCACGAAGCACATCAAGCATGCAGTCTCTCTCGGCATCAACCCATTCTGTTACACGAGCGCAGTTCTGGTCGACGAGCCTTGCGCCCAGGAATTGCGAAATGCGGGCCTAAGGGAAATCCTTGTGAGCCTGCACGGGCATGACGCCGAAACGCATGATGCTCTGACGGGCCGTCCGGGTAGTTTCCAAAAGACCATGAACGGTTTGAAGAACCTGAAGAGAGCTGGTTTCCAGGTCATGACCAATACCGTGATGACGAGGAGCAATCTTCCCTATCTGGGAGACCTGGTGGACTTAGCGCAGGGGCGCCATCAGGTCGACGAGATGGCTTTCACTTATCCGGAATTGAGTGAATCCTTGGCATTACGCATGGACATCGTCCCCAACTACGGTACGGTCAAGCCACCGCTTGAGCGTGCCCTGGACATGCTCGCAGTTGCCTCTGTCCCCGTCACCGTCGAGAACATGCCGCACTGCATCATTTCCCGGGACAGTTACGTGCCCATGCTTGATTTGCCGGCCTTCTACAAGGATCTTGAACACGATCTGGTCGCCAGACCCAGCGCGTACGGCAAGAAAAAGATGACTGGATGCTCCTGCTGCCCATCATTCAAGGTTTGCGCGGGGATTGATGAAAATTATCCTTATGATTTTGAACCTGGATCTGGGCTATCCCCCAAATTGAGAACTATTTGAAGGGTTAGTCCTCGATCAGCGAACTGGTTGTCCTCGAACAGGCCCTGGCACCACTCGAAGCGATAGGTCACGGCCCCTAGCGAGTGGCCAGGATCTTCCTGCGTTCCCTTTCGATGACGGAATTCCCGGGGTCCGCGGCCCGGAGTCTGTCCAGCATCTTCAACCCTTCATCGGCCAAGGCGCGCCCTTCCTCCTTCCTGCCGTCCGCCATGGTCAGGCTCCGCAGCTTCCCTAGGGAGACCGCCAGATCCTGCCGGATTGGATGACCGTGAATGCTGGATGACAGTGTAAACGTCTCCGACAACCCCGCTCTTCCACTCAAACGTCCGATTCAATTTCCCTTCCCAACTCAATGACCGGAAACTCATGCTCCGCCAATCGTTCGAGGAGTTCCCCGGACCGCGCCTCCAGTGCGGACCATCCGGCCTCGCTGATGCGCTCAAGGTGCTCCCACTTCAGGCGATCACGGTCGAACAGCCAGTATTTCATGCTGGGCAGCAGGTAGCGGATAAGGGCAAGCCATTGCGCCTCGTTGATGGCCAGCGGATTCCCGTGGTAGAGCGCGACTTTCCCGGCGTTGGCGACGGCGGCGACGCCGTGGGCAGTGAGCAGCATCGACCGGTATTTGGGATGGGAGGCCAGATCGAACTTCACGTCGCCGAACCTCACGTAGTGCCGGATCATGATGAAGGCCCGAAGGATGATCTCGATGAGGGCGGGACATAGCCCGCCCACCAGGAAGTGGCGCAAGTCGTACCCGTTCGTATACATCCAACGCGCCAGTTCGCCGATGCTCCTGCCCTTTGGACCGAACCTCCCCAGATTGAAGGACTGAGCCAGGGGCATGAACGGCGCCGGGAGACCCGCCGGGGTGGCCACATCGCTGAGGAGGTGCCCGATCTGCTTCAGTACCGCCTCGATGATCCCGACCGGTTCGAAGCCCGGGGCGGCGCCATGGGACCACCCGTGGGCTCCGGTCAGGTGGTCATAGGAGAAGCCCGTGATGGTCCCCCGGAGGAGGTCGAAGATCCCCACCACGAACCCGAGCACCGGATCGTGCCCAAGGGACTGGAACCGGTGGGTGCGCCCGCTCATGCCGGCGATGCCTTGGATGCCATCAAAGGGTACCTTGGCGTTGTGCTCGAGGTTGCGGGCCAGGCGTGCGAACCAGTCCGTGCGGAAATGCTCAGCATTGCCGCTCGTGTCGTATCGCTTCAGCCACTCCGTGAGCGGGCTCCCTTTCTGGTCCCACTTGCCCTGATAGGTCATGGATTTGGGGATCCTGACCAGAAGGAAATCCGTGAGGGCGGCAAGGGTGCCGGCGACCCCCACGGCGATGTAGTCCCACTTGTCCCATCGATATTGTTGCTCGTAGGATTCCTGGCGCAAAGTCGCCAGGTCTGCCGCCGTGAGGTAGGCATCGTAGGCCAGCAGGGGATCCAGGCCCCGCTCAGCGTCATAGGCGAGGCTTTGGCGGACGAAGCTGGGCCAATCGTCCATGGTCATGCCTTGGAGGTCCTTACGGACCAATGACGACCGCGATTCGTAGAGGGCGGGAATGGCGTTGGGATCGAAATCCGCCAGGTCGCCGGGGAGCAAGACGCCGGCCGCGCCCTCCAGGTCGGCAAGCATTTGGTTCAACGCTTCGATTTCTCCGACATGGCGGTCACTTATCGCCAAGGCACCCGCAGCGGCGTCGATCTCGGCCTTGAGGCGGCCAAGCAGGTCTCTCTGGGCCGTCAGAACAGGGCGGAGCTCAAGGGTGAACGCGTCCGAGATCATGGGGTCGCCAGCGTGCGGTGCGCCAGCAACTGCTGGAGGCCGCGAAGCCTCCGGTTCAGTTCCTGGATGGCCTCCTCGTTGGCGCGGGCCGTCCTTGCGTCCCGCTCCAGTTCGGCCAAGCGGCTGATCAGGGCCCTGATCGCCTCCTGCAGGTTCCGGATGACCAGCTGGGCCCTTCGTTCACGTTCGGCCTGGAGGGCAGCCTTCTTCTTTTCCGTCCCCCCGCCCAGCAGCCAGCTGACGGTGCAGTAAGCCGCGATCCCGAGCACGACGACCACTCCGATGCCCGGGACCATGCCCAGCCCCAGACCGAGGGCCGCCAAACCGGAAGTGATCCCGGCGGCGCTGAGACCCAAGACCGACCCCGAAAAATAGATGGCGGCGATGGGAATCCCGACGCCGGTCAGCCCGGACGCGGCCTTCTTCAGGGCGTCCGCCGCCGTGTCGTCATCAAGCCCCCTCTCCCGGATGCGCTTGGCCTCCAGACAGAACGCATGGATGGCATCCAGTTGGCTCTCGGTGATGTGCAGGCTCCCTGCCGCATCCTGGAGGGCCGCCTTTTCAGCCGGGTCCAGGGTGTCGTCCGCGAGTGCCACATCCATGAGGGCAACCATGATCCCGTAGCGGAGTTCGGGAGCGCCCTGGGCCAGGACGACGAGGCAGGCCTTGAGGGCAGGCGGAGTACCCACGTAGGAGCCCAGCTCAGTCCTGGCCCGGGTGGAGAGCCCGTCCTGGTCGAGGGTCTCGAAGATCAGGGCCAGTTCCTCCTTGGCCATCTCTCCATCTGTGGCTGCGATCGCGAACATGGCCCCGGCATAGGCCAGCCTTTCACGCTCCGGTAGGGCCTTCAGGTCAAAGGCATCGGTCATTGGGTTTTCCTCCCGAAGGATAGGGCCGGCGCCAAGCGGCGCCAAGGGTCGTGATCAGGGTCTGAGCCATGGCCCGAGCGGGGTCCGGACGAGTATGGATATCCTTCCCCGGCCACGGGTATAGGCAAACACCATTCTTGACTCCAGTGATTGGATCAATGCTACTCCCTCATCTGCCCCTAAAGAATGGCTGTTTCCAAGCGCCCACATTCGGCGGCTCGATGCGACAATGGACTATTCCCCTCTCAACCTCAAAGAGTCGCCCGATGCCCTGCCCTGCCTCCTCCATGGTCCCCGTTGCCCATGCCTTCCGCATGGGCCCGCTGACCGTCGGACCGGAACTGGAGCACATGGAAGCCGTGGGGCGAACCGGAGCGGACGCAGGGGTGATCTTCTATGCCGCCAGGATACTCGACGCGACGATCGCCCATGCGACGGAAGCTGCCGGGCTGGAACCGGAACCCAACCTATTCAGCAACCTGGCCACCCTGGAAGGCCTGAATCTGGTCGACCGGGAGGTGGCGTGCATGGCAAACGCCGTGCGCCGCCTGGGCAATGCCGTGCGCCACAACCAGCGCTGGATCCATGCCCAGGACGCCCTTGCCGCCAAGGGCATGCTCGCCCCATGTCTGGCCTGGTTCTTCTGCCGCTACCCGGCCGGGCCCAGGCTGCCCCGCCTCTGGCTAGAGGGGCCCAGCCAGTTGGTGCCGGCCCTGGATCCGAACTCCATGGCCACCCCCCTGTTCCCGGGCCTGGCCGCTGAGCGCCGGCTGGCGGAGGGGGCTTTGGAGGAGGCCCAGCGGATCCTGGAGCATGGCCTGGAGCTTTACCCGGACGATCTGCGACTGTGGCAGCTGCTCGCGCTGTGCTGGAGCCGCAAAGGGTTCCCTGAGCGGGCGGTCGCTATCCTGGAGCCCCTTGAGCAGCGCCGGCCGGACGACGAGTCGGCGGGGATCCTGGCAGGGGCCTGCAAGCGGCTCTGGTTGGAGGACCGCAGCCAAACCCATTGGCTTGAGCAGGCGCACACCCGGTACGACCAGCAGTGGCGGCGTTCGAGGGGAAACGCCTATCTCGGGATCAATGCCGCCACCACGGCACTGTGGCTGGGCCGGGACCAGACGGCCCGGGCTGGCGCGGAGGCAGTCCGCAAGACACTCCTCACTCGGGAGCAGGCGCTGCGTAGGGCCCCCCTGGCTTGGTCCGTGCGCATGGGGTTCTGGGACCAGGTGACCCTCGCGGAATCGGAGCTCATCCTGGGACTGTTCGGCTCGGCCCAGTGTAGGTATGCCAAGGCATTCGCCACGGAGGGTCATGGGGATTCAGGCCTATGGCGCGTGGCCAGGCAACAGGCGGAGATCATCATGGCTTGCATGGGGGTGCCCGAGGCCCTCGAACAGCTGGACCGCTCACCTGCATGAGCAGTACCTTGCGAGAAGTGCGCCTCTTCGTCTCTTCCACCTTCCGTGATCTGGAAATGGAACGGAACCGGCTGGCCATGGATGCTTTCCCACGCCTGCGCAACGAGTGCTTCATCCGCGGTGTTGCCTTCACTGAAATTGATCTGCGCTGGGGGATCACGGATGACGAAGCCAGGGAATACCGCGTGCTGCAGGTCTGCCTTGAGGAAGTTGAGCGTTGTTCGCACTTCCCGCCGTTCTTCATTGGCGTTCTCGGCGACCGCTACGGCTGGATTCCCGATTCTAGCGACTGGGAACGGGCGGTCGACCTGGAGGAGATGCTACCCGGCTTCGCGTCGCGCCACAAAGGCAGAAGCATCACGGAATTGGAGATTCAGTGCGGCGTCCTTGAACGCCAGGGGATGCTTGGGCAATCCTTCTTCTATTTCCGTTCGAGGGCTGGTGACGGTGATCCGCAGCAGGAGGCGCTGAAGCAGCGCATCCGCGCTTCAGGCGCCCATTACCGCGAGGATTATGCCAGTCCCGAGGAACTTGCCGAATGGGTCGTGGCGGACCTGACCAGCGCCATCGACCGGCAATACCCAATCGCCAGCCGCCCGAGCCGGATCGGCCAGATCATGGCAGCCCAGGAGCTTCACTCGAAGCTCCTCGCGGCCGCCTATGCCGTGCCAGGGCACCTGCAGGACTGGCTCCATGCCATCGAAACCCACTCCCTTTGCCTTTTCGGGGAATCCGGCTGCGGCAAGTCGACTTTCCTGGCGGCGTTGGCCGACGAGATCGGCCGGTCCAGGCCAGACACTCCAGTGTTCACGCACTTTTCCGGCGTAGGCGACTCCAGCACGCGCTTTACCTTGATGGCATGCCTTTTCACCTGGGCCAGGGAACGCGGTCTCACCCAGCTTGAAGTTCCCGGGGGAGGCACGGAAATGCAGGTGCAGCTGCCCATCCTTCTGGATGCCATCGCAGCTGCGGGGCTGGTGGTGATCATCCTCGACGCGATCGATCAGCTCGATGATGGTTCCAATATCGATGAATGGCTTCCGGCGGACCTTCCGGCCCAGGTCCGCCTGGTCGTCAGCACCACCAATCCGGTCCAGGCGCAGACCTGCCTGAGGCGCGGGTGGCAGGAGCGAAGCTTGGCGCCGATGGATCAGAATCAGGCGAAAGAGGTGGTTGTATCCTGCCTCGACCGCTACCGCAAGCGCCTTCCGGAAGCAATGCTTTGCCGCTGCGTACAGCATCCCATGGCCTCGGTGCCGCTCTTCCTCAAGGTTCTTTCGGAAGAATTGCGGCTCCACGGCAAACATGAAACGCTCGCAGCTCACTTGGATGATCTGCTCAACTGCGAGAGCGTTCCGGCGCTGTTCGGCTGCATGCTGAAACGGATCGAACGAGACCTTGGCACCGGAGCAATAGATGTGCTGATAATGGTCGGTCTTTCCAGGCGCGGGGTAAGCGAACCGGAGCTGCGGGAATGTCTGGGTCTGCGCACATGGGACGTTCGGCAAGTGATGCTCACGGCATCTCCCTACCTGGGCTCCCATCAAGGAATGGTCAGCGCCTTCCACGAGGGTTTCAGGCGCGCCTTGACCAGCCATCCCCGCGCCCCGCAGATGAAAATGCAGTGGTGTGACTATTGGCACCATTCCTCCGCCATCCAGCGCCGCTTTGATGAGTACCCCCACGCCCTCCTGGGCTTGGGCGCGTGGGAGCGCGTCAGTGAATGGGTTTTCGCCGAACAGACACAGGCCTTTGCATGGGAAAGCGGGAACATCGACGCCCTGGCCGGATGGCATGCCCGGGCGGCGGCGCAGGGAGACGCAACACCCGGCAAGGCGGCTCCGGAGCATTCGCACTGGCCGCTTGCCGCCTTGCGGGGTCTTCGGGCATTCGCCTATCAGATCGGCGACCGGGATCTCGAAATGACCGCTCTGATGGCGCAGAGCCTCGAATCTGGCGATCCGTGTTCCTGGTACATCGACCGGTCGCTGCTCCACTATCGCCGCGGCCAGCAGTCCCAGGCCGTGGACCTCGCCCACCAGGCCACCGCCAGGTCAGTTTCCCCCAGGGAACGGCTGGACTCCGCGATGAACCTGATCCAGATGCTGGCCTTTGGCAGCAACCCCGTCGAGGCGTTGGAGATCTGTCGCCAGATCACCGTGGAAGGCGCCGATACCCTGGAACATGACCGCGAGGCGCAGGCTTATCTCTGTCAGTATACGAGTTTCGCCTGCCACTTCCTGGACCTCAACGCCCAAAGCCACGCGCAGAGCGAACGTGCCGCGGAACTCTATGGTGCCTTGGATCGCCGGTATGACCAGGGCATCTCCTGGGTGAACGCCGGCGATGGGGCCTGGGGGTCTGGCAGATATGGTCAGGCCGACCAATTATTCAGGAAAGCCATGTATCTCGCCGAGTCCTGCCGGCTGCCCCATGTCGAGGATATTGCCAAAATCTGCCTTGCCAACCTGTGGATGTCCCAGGGGAGACTGGACGATGCGGTGGCCCTGTACCGGGAGGGGATCTCCCTTGCACAGCGGATCGGCCAGGAATGGGACGTCCTTTATGGCAGGATCTACTTGGCGCTGACACTGGGGTTGTCCGGCAAAGCCCATGAAGGCGAGGCTGAACTGGCCGTGCAGGCCGAAGCAGGAGGGTACGGATACCTTGCGGACCTCGCCAGAGCCTATCAACTCGTCCTGGCCGATGGGCCGGACACTTCCTGGTGTTCGCTCGTCCGGTCACCATTTCCCGGGCCAAGGGCCTATGCGCTGGCATCCGGTATACTGCAGGGGCAGGATGTTGTTCCCGATCTCCTGGCGGTCGTGAATTCGACCGAAGGCATCAAGGGGCCGTCCGACTTCATCAGACGGGCATTGACGGGGGGCGCATGAACAGACGGATCGAGACCCTGAAAGGGAGCCGCTGAAATGGTGGCAATCCCGAGGCTGAACCCATGCGACCTGAAGGTGTGCGAAGCCATGTGCTGCCATGACGGTGTCTACCTCATGCCGGAAGAGGAGCGTTTCCTTCTGGACCTGGTCGAGCGGGTGCCCTACCTGAAGGCCCTGCTCCCCGATATCTTCATCCTGGACGGCTTTTGGCAAGGAGAATACTACGGCAGAAAAACCGCCACCCGCGCCCACACCTACCGCAATCCGGACTATCCGGAGCATTTCCCTCGAACCCGATGCGTTTTCGCCGATGCCGATGGACTTTGCGAATTGGAGAAGTTCGCCCGCCAGCGGAACCAGCATCCTTGGACCTTCAAGCCCGCATCCTGCTGGATGTTCCCGCTCGGACTGGAAAATGGTGAGGCCGTGCCTCCACCTGTGGACCCTCTCTTGGATCCCTACCGCAGCGAAGGCTACCCGGGTTTCGCGACGGTGGTCCCCTGTGGCCGCCATGATCCGAAGGGGCTTCCGTGGCGCAGAGCGCTGAAGAACGAGCTGAAGTATCTGAAACATGCCTCCGGCCTGCCGATCCTCGGCTCGGCCGGGCATTCCGTAGATGAATTGCTCGGCGGCGCGGGCACGGGAAAGGACGACAGCGAGGCCAGTCCCTCCCCTAAGTGCGACGAATGACGCCGGACGGCTTGATCCCCAAGCTGGAGGGGAGTCCAGGGCCTCGCCAGAGGTGATCCGGCAGCGTAACGGATGCCATAACCCATGAACAAGCTCTGGAGCCATCCATGCGAATCCTTGCCGCGTCCGATATCCATATCGGACGTATCCCTTCCCTACCCAGCGACGCCAACGCCTGCATCACCGGCCGGAGCGCCTGGGAGGCGGTGGTTCAGTGCGCGATGGACCAAAGGGTCCAAGTGGTGCTCCTGGCCGGGGATGTGGTGGAGGGCGACAGCGCCTGGTTCGAAGCCTATGGGCCCCTGAAGAAGGGCCTGGCCCGCCTCAGGGACAAGGGGATCAAGGTGCTTGCCGTGGCGGGAAACCACGATGCGAAGGTCTTCCCGGATCTGGCGGAGGATTCGGCCGCCCTCACCATCCTGGGCCTGGGCGGCCGCTGGCAGACTCACGATCTCGGCCCGATACGGGTCATGGGATGGTCCTTTCCCAGCGTCTCGTACCAGGGCAACCCCATGGATACCTTCCCGGAGGACGTAATTGCGGACGGCAAGCCCTACCTCGGGCTGCTTCATTGCGATCTGGATGGGCCCGCGACCAGCCACTATGCACCGGTGCCCGCCCACACCCTGGAGATGACAGGCGCCGCAGCCTGGATCCTCGGGCATATCCATCTGGGCGAATTCCGGGTCGGGAACAAGGGCTTCTACTGCGGTTCCCCCTTCGCCCTGGACGCTGGCGAGGAGGGGGAGCACGGCGTGTGGCTGATGGATGTGGACGACCACGGCAGCCTAACGCGGGTGGAGCCGTTGGCCCTCTCCCCGTGGATTTTCAAGACCCTGTCCGTGGATATGGACGGGGTCACGACCTTCGAGGGTGCGCGCAACCGCATCGCCGAAACGGCGCAACGGTGGGCCCCGGATGTTTTCGGGGGATCTGGGCGCACGGTCTTCTTCTCGTTGGCTCTCCATGGGGCAACCATCCTCACCGGCTCCCTTCGGTCCCTCTTCCAGGAGCGGCTACTGGAACTGGAACTCAGCCATGGGGATACCGCCGTCCGGTTCACGGGCAGGATCGCCGATTCGACGCGCCCGCCCCTGGAGGTTGCCGAGATCGCAAAGGGCAAAGGCATCCGCGCATCCCTGGCCAGGATCGTCCTCCAGGCCGAGAATCCCACGGCGGACATCGATGAGGTGCCAGCGCTCGTGGCCCAGGTCATGCCGTTCCTGCGGACCATGATCACGGATCCCGACGAGGCCTCAGAGGCGGCCCGGACCACGCTGGGCGCAGCTGCGCGCAGCCTTCTCATGACCATCGAGGATCAGCGGAGGAAAGCCTGATGACCACCCCTCTGATCATCCGGAACATCCATGTGGGCAAAGCTCCGGGCTTCTCCCGTCAGAGTTTCCCCTCCGTCCAGAACCTGCAGCCCGGGCTCAACATTGTCTGGGGCGCCAATTGCGTGGGCAAGACCACCCTGGCCCAATGCATGCGGGAACTGCTCTGGAAGTCCGAGGCCGCCGGCTTCGAAGCCGAAGGGGACATCGAGATGGACGGAGAACGCTGGCAACTGGAACGCAAGGGCGCCCTCCTGTGCCAGACGCGGGTGGCTGACGGGCGGGCCTCCGAGGGGCTCTGGGGCGGAACCGACGATTCTGAGCGGTATTTCTTCCAGTTGCACCAACTGCTCAAGAGCGACAACCGGGAGGCCCTGTTTCAGGATTACATCAGGAACAAGATGGCGGACGGGGTGAACCTGGATCTGGCTTGCACCGCCCTCAAGGGGACGCCCAAGCCACTCGATGGCCGGAGCAGTGCCCTGGACAACTACACCAAGGCGGAAGGCACCTACGCCAGGCTCAAGCAGGAACAGGACGGTCAGCGGGGCCTCAGAGAACAGATCGCGGAAAGCGGGGCGAGGCTCAAGGAGGCCCGGAAGGCCAAGGACACGCTCAAGGGACTGCAAAGAGCGCTGGAATTCAAAATGGCCGAAGAACGGGTTGTCGCGGCCCAAGTGGCCCTGGACACGTTTCCGGAGGGCGTGGCCCGGTTGACGGCCAACGATCCGGCCCGTCTGGAGGAACTCGAATCCCTGGTCGCAGGCATCTCCAGCGGGATCGAGGGCGACAAGAAACAGCTCGGGGAACTAAAGGACGACCTGGCGCTCCTCCGGGTGCCCCAGGCGCTCCTGGCCGGGTTCCAGGTCAAACCGGCCATCCAGCGGCTGCGCGAAGACCTGCCTGGGCTCCGGAACCGTTGCTCGGACGCGGAACTTGAATGGAAGAAGGCGAAGGCCGTCGAGGCCTCCTGGCGCAGGGAATTCCAGTGGCTCCTCCCCACCCCGCCAGAGCAGACCACCCTCGCTGGGATGGTCGCCACCCTGAAGCAGTTGGCCAGTGCCTGCGAACCCCTCCGCTGTCGGCTTGAGGCCGCCGACAGGCGGGTGAAGGAACTGGGGACCATGGTCGGGGGATCGGCCCAGGACACCGTGGAACACTGGGCCGCTCTGCAGGCCTGCCTCGGCAATTGGCACCAGAACTTCAGCAGGGCCTCCGTTCCGGCCGGGGGCCGGCCCATCTCCGGGCGGCGGCGCATGCTGGCGATCGCTGCGGCCGCCCTGGGGGTCCTCCTGGCCCTCGGTCTCGCCCGATTCCAGGGGGGCGGCTGGGGCTATCTGGCCTTCCTCGCGCCCTTGGCGGTGTGGGTCTGCCTGCGGCCCGCAGGGCCCGGTCCCGTCGTCCAGGAGGCGGGCCGGAGGGCGCAGGAAGAGCAGGCCAAGGCCGAGGGGCTGCTGGCGGCCTTCAGCGACCTCATCCCCAGGCCATGGGCCCCGTCTGCGGTTCTGTCTCTCCAGATCGAAGTGGCCCGGAGGACCGGCCTGGTCCAGGTGCGGGAATCCCGCAACCAGACCATCCGGGGCGCCGCCGATGAACTGGAGCAGGCCCGTGCGGAATACGCCGGGTGGCTGGACAGGTGGGGGGCCGCGGCGTTGGATCTCGGGCTGCGGAAAGACCATCCGCTCCTCGACGGCGCGCAGTTCTTCCATTTTGCCGAAGGGCTGAAGAAATGGTTGGAACGTCTGGAGCAGGTTCAGAGCGCGGGACAAGCCATGGAGCGGGCAAACCTGGCGCTTGAAGGGGCGGAGGCCGAACTCCGGGACCTGCTGATGACCCATGGCGGAATGACTGCCGAGGAGTGCCGAGGGGACTTGGCAGATGCGGCCCAGGCCTTCCTGGAGCGCTGGGAGAAGGCGACGCGCCTCGATGACCGGATCGCCGACCTGCTAGGCCGGATCGAGCGGCAGGAGACCGCGGAACTCGTCAACGCTGAGGGCGAACTCAGCAGATTCTGGGTCAACCGCGGCTTCGAGGCACCGGATCGGGACCGCCTGGTCGAACTGGCCGGGAAAGTGGACAACTACCTCATCAAGGTTGCGGAGTGGCAGGCCCGGAACGGGGAACTGAAAGCCCTTCATGAGCTTGCGGAACCCGCCCCGGCCGCCCTGGCCGGGATTCGGGATCTCGCCAGTCTCCGCATGGAGATCCAGTCACTGGAGGAGGTTGCAGAGGGACTGGAAGCGTGCGCGGAAGAATTCACGGCGCTGAGGGGGAAGTACGGCGCGCTCCAGGAGGGCGACGCCCTGGCGCGGGCCCGAAGCGAGAAGGCCCGGATGAAGGAGATCCGGGACCAGGCTCTCCAGGAGAATGCCGTGGCCCGCACGGTCCATCTGCTTGTGACGGTCCTGAAGGAGAAGAACCAGCTCGAAGGGCAGCCCCTGGTGCTTCAACGCGCCAGCAGGTGGCTGCAGCGTTTCACCCTCAACCGCTACGCGCTGGGCTTCGATCCGGTCAAAGGTTACTATGCCTGGGACCTCAAGACGCAGAAGCGCTTCGAACTCGAAGAGCTATCCAGCGGTTCCCGTGTGCAGTTGCTCTTCGCCATCCGGCTGGCATTCATCGAGGAAGCGGAAGGCCAGGCCGTGAACATGCCAATCTTCCTGGACGAGGTCCTGGCCACCTCGGACGACGACCGCGCCCAGGCCATGATCAGTGCGATTCTGGAGCTTGCCAGGGACCGTCAGGTGTTCTATTTCACAGCCCAGTTGGACGAGGTGGAGAAGCTCAAGCTGTCCGCCTCAGAGGTGGGTTATCACGAGGTCCCCCTGGACCAGATGGAAAGGGATCAGGCCATGGACCGGCACCCCCTCATCCCGGTGGCGCTCCATCGTCTGGCCATCCCTGATCCGGTCCCGGACTACGATGCGTTCGGCCGGATGTGCCATGTGGACGGAGCGGATCTCTACAAGCCCGTGGAAAGCCTGCATGCGTGGCACCTTCTCACCCGGAGCGGGGAACTCCACGGGGTGCTCAACCGGAGCTTCATTAGCATCGCCCAGGTTCTCGGCGATCAGATCCCGGCCAGGCCCGAACTCAGGCGCAGGCTGGACCTCCTGAAGCGAGCCCAGGTCCTTTGCCGACAGGGACGCGGCATGCCCTTCCAGGAATCGGACCTGCAGGATCCCGAGTTCACCCTCGCCAGCCGGACTGCCAAATACTGGCCCATGCTCCTGGAACAGGCTCGGCTGGCTGGCGGGGACGGGCGAATCTTCAAGGCCAACCTGGAAAAGGTGAATCGCCTGCGCAGTGATCTCAGGGAAGCGCTCGAGGGGTGGCTGGAGGAGCAGGGCTTCGCCTACCCGGGCGAGTTGCTGGACGCCGAAGCGGTGCTCAACCGGCTCCATCAGGAATTTCCCTGGCTTCTGGTCGATTCGGAGGAACGCGTGGTGGTGGAGCGGTATGTGCGGGCTGTGACCCGGTCTGGCCAGGATTGAGCGTGCGACCAGGGCGGGCGCCCCAGGCCTTGGATGATTCAAGTTATGAACTTGCGTATCTGGTGGAATAATTGCTTGATCCCAAATGCAAAGGTCGTATCCATCCACCGCCGGGTCACACCTATGGTGCCGATCCTCAACTGAGGAGGTGAACATGTCACGTTGGGTCCAGATCAGGTTCACGGGCTGGCGCATCTGCCGGAAGTGCGGCGAAAAGGTCGGCTCCGGCTACGAATGCGCGCAATGTGGAGAATTCCGGTGCGCGAAATGTGCCTCGGGAATTTGCTCCTGCTGGTGACCGAACCCTCGTCGGCCTTTCCCTGCCGGTATGGGAAGGCTCACACCATCAAAAGCAGGCCACCCGTGACTTCCAACCTGGAGAATGCCGTGCACCCTCGCACCGACGAACCTGTCCGCCGGAACTTCCTTGAAGTAGACACCATATGGGGTCTGAGGGCCTTCGAGCTCTGGCAGGGGGATATCACCCGGCTGCCCTTCCCGGTGGACCTGCTGGTCCTGTCCGCCTTCCAGAAAGACTACACGCCCACCAGGACCAGCGTGGTGGGAGCCCTGGACCGGATCGGGATCAAGGTAGCGGACCTCGCCCTGCGGCCTGAATACGACTTGCGGGAAACGCCGCTGTCGTGCTGGGTCTCGCATACCCTGGACGGGCCAACCATGCCCGCCGGGGATGACCGGAAGGAACCCCGTTTCCGCCGCTTTCTCTGCGTCGAAGGCCTTGCCGTCGGCATGACCCCCCTCGAAAGGGTGACCACCAGCATTTTCACGGTACGGGCGATGCTGGAGGGCCAGGGGATTGAGGTCCGGACCATGGCCATGCCGGTGCTCGGCGCCGGCGACCAGATGAGGGATCCCTTGGCCGTAATCGAGGCCATGACATCCGCTGCCCGGCGCGAACTCTCTCGCTCAAATACCCTTGAGCGGGTTGTCTTCGTCAGTTTCGATCCGAATTCCACGGCGGCTTTTGACCAGGCCCTGGAGAAGAAGTTTGAGCGGGTCCAGGTTCGCTTGGAGCGGGAGATGGCCATCGCCAAGGAACTGCTACACCAGTTGGAACGGCTCCTCCAGTTGCCCCTGCCGAAAGAGGCAGTGGAGCCTCTGGCGAATCTCCACCGCCTGATGGCCCGGGAAGATTCGCGCGCCTTCGAACTGGGCGTCGCAGGCCGGAAGTTCGCCGAACTACTCTGCCGGTCCATTCTGTCCCCCCTGTCCAGCAAGTCCTCGAGGAACCCCGTCCTCCTCAACATGATTGAAAACCTGGGAGAGGCAGAGGTGGCCGAGTGGATCCGGAGCTACCTCCACACCCTGAGGGTGTTCGGGAACCACGCCGCCCATGAAAAGCCAGCCGGAAACAGGCAGCCGGCCCAACTTACGCCACAGGATCTGATCGTCTGGCTGCATTGCCTCGGGCGACTGCTGGATTATTTCGAACAGACGATCGGTGGGGAACTGCCCTTCCTCTACGAATGCCAGGAGCACCATGGCTGATCCATATTTCATCCCCCGGCCCATCGACACCTCTGCCGTAGCCCTGCCCGAGGAGGTCGCGGATCTGGTCGAGCGCCTCTCCCGAAACGTCCATGATCTCTGGGCCCAGGGCCGGATCAAGGAGGGTTGGACCTACGGGCCGGTCCGGGACGGCGCCCGGCTGACCCACCCTTCCCTCGTGCCCTACGAGGACCTGGACGAGACCGAAAAGGACTATGACCGGCGCAGCGCCATGGAAACCCTCCGGGTGATCCTCGCCCTGGGTTTCAGGATCCTACCGCCGGGGAAGCCCCTAGGCGAGGGATGACCGCTAGAGAAACACTAGGGTCAATTTGTTCATTTGCATGGACGCCACGGTGCATCCGGGTTCCCGGACCTTGGCCTCCCTGAAGGGTGGATGCGGCGCAACCTCGTTGCCCCGCACCTCTGGTGGGGCCGCCGAGCTCTGGGCAAACTGCCGATTAAGGAAGCTGGGACCGGCGACCTGTCCGCCTTCCTGGCAAAGATCCGGAAGACTACCCCAACCCAATCCAACCGGGTTCGCGCCGTGCTGTCCAAGATGTTCGCTGAGGCTGAAATCTATG
>Ga0316217_10000162_pt1 | contig 101254 bp, 77 predicted proteins | sample 1anoAmetaG_FD_203633 | JGI IMG/M metagenome (GOLD analysis project Ga0316217, IMG submission 203633) | Freshwater microbial communities from Trout Bog Lake, Wisconsin, USA - 1anoA | ecosystem: Environmental > Aquatic > Freshwater > Lake > Hypolimnion/Profundal zone | place: USA: Wisconsin...
CCCAAGCGGAAACTATGCCCCTGCCAATGGAACAGTCTCTGACAAGATCAATCAGGCCACAGCAGTCATCAACGTCACACCGTACACAGTGACCTACGATGGCAATCCGCACACGGCCACAGGCACAGCAACCGGAGTTAACGGCGCAAACCTGAACGCCGACCTCACGCTGAGCGGCACAACGCATTCCAATGCCGCAACCTATCCCACCGACGCGTGGAGCTTTACCGACCCAAGCGGAAACTATGCCCCTGCCAATGGAACAGTCTCTGACAAGATCAATCAGGCCGCAGCCCTGATCAACATCACTCCGTACACAGTGACCTACGATGGCAATCCGCACACAGCCACAGGCACGGCGACAGGTGTGGGCGGAGCGAACCTGAACGCTGACCTCACTTTGAGCGGAACAACGCACACTAACGCAAGTACATATTACAGCGACCCGTGGAGCTTCTCGGATTCCAGCGGCAACTATCTTCCCGCCAGTGGAACAGTTTCTGACACGATCAACCCGGCGGCAGCCGTTATCAACGTCACTCCATATACAGTGACCTACGATGGCAATCCGCACACGGCCACGGGCACAGCTACAGGACTGGGCGGCGCAAACCTGAACGCCGACCTTAATCTAACCGGCACGACGCACACCAACGCCAGTACGTATACCAGTGACGCGTGGAGCTTTACTGACCCCAGCGGCAACTATGCTTACGCCAGCGGAACGATTACAGACACGATTAATCCGCTAGTGCCGACGCTGACTTTTTCTGCGATTCCAACCCATACCTACGGGGACGCGCCATTCCAGGTGACCGCAACCGACTCAGTAAGTACGCCTTCCAACGGTATGATTATTTACTCGCTGACGAATGGCCAAACCAGCGCGGGAACTGTCACTAGTGGGGGTATGGTGACTTTAACCGGAGCGGGCACGGTCTATCTGACGGCCAACCAGCAAGCCAGCGGCAACTATGCCGCTGCAACAGCGACCACCAGCTTCACGGTTGACCCGGCGTTAATCATCACTAACACCAGCCCGCTTCCCGCAGGCGTTGTGGGAACAAGTTATTCGCAAACCCTGACGGCGACAGGCGGTTCGGGAACTTACACCTCCTGGGGTGTAACGGATAACAACAGCGGCTTGATGAACCTCGGCCTGAGGCTGACATCCAACAGTGGCGTCTGGTTCATTTCCGGACCGGCCTCATCGCTGGCCGCCGGCAGCGCCACATTCACGGTGCAGGTAACAGATTCAATTGGCGCAATCGCAACGCAGCAGTTAACAGTTAATATTTACGAGCCGCTGGCGCTGCCCACGCCTAACCCCTCCACTCTGGGATCTGCGATAACTAACCAGTATTACAGCGGATCGATCAGCGGATCAGGAGGCAGCGGAAACTACTCATGGTCAGTTACCGGGCTTTCTTCCACAAGCCTGAGCTATAACTCCACAGGCAATCCGCTGACCATCAGTGGAACGGCGCCATCAACGGCACAAACACTCATGCTCAACGTAACGATGACCGATACCACTACGGGCTTGTTCGTGACGCAGAACGGGTACTCCATCGCTGTTATTAATCCGAACATGGGCTATCCGGTTTCCGGAACGGTGAGTTACGGCGGATCGAAAACCGGATGGATCTACCTGCAATTGAGTAATAACAACTGCAATAACTGCGGTGGCAGCCTGGGGACAGCTATCTCCGCGCCAGGAACCTTCACCATCCAGGGCGTTCCGCCCGGAACTTACACCCTGAATGCCTATCTGGACAACATTGGTTATGGCGGCAGGAATGCTTCCAATCCCACAGGCAGCACGCAAAGCGTAACAGTCTCCGATGGAGCCGTCAGTGGAGTTACTTTATCGCTGAGCGATCCATCTGCCGTGACTCTCGGCGCAACGACTCCCGCCTGGGATTCCGGTCAGGGATCCGGCGCGTTCAGCGGCGGCGCTTTTGTCTCCTACGACCCAATTTGCAGCGGCAACGGATGTAACAACGGCGGCATCGAGATGCCGGCCTCCTACACCATCCAATGGAGCACTAGTTCGTCCTTCGGTACTGTTGCAGGAAGCCAGTGCTTCCCGGCAACCGGCGGAAAGAACCCATGGATTGTGACCGGACTTACGAATACCAATACCTACTACTTCCGCGCGGCGGGCAATACAGGGGCGTGCGGTTCTTCCGTCGCTGGCTTGACATGGTCCGCGGCTTCGCCTGCCATGACCATCGGCCCGCCTTCCAGCGGTAACCTGGTCCAGGGCACAGTTACCTTCAGCGCGCCGGCCGGCGGAATCACCGGGCCGCTGTATGTGGGCTTCTACGACCAGAACACGGGCAATGTCTATGCCGATGTGGTGAGCAACCTGGTAAGTCCAATAACTAGTCCGGCTACGTATTCCGTCTATGTTCCCACCGGTTCCAATTACTACTTCTTTGGACTTATCGACCAGAACAACAACGGCCTGATGGTTCCGGGAGACATATCCAATACGAATGAGCAGAACATGGCCTCGGTGGATATCGATCCCTCTATTCCCTCCACGCTTACCCAAAACCTGACCTTGCCCAGCACCAACGGCGCGCCTGCCAACGCTCAGGCCGTTGTGAGGACGCAGAGCAGTCAACAGACAGACCTCAGCGGCAACATTAGCTACTCATACAACGTCGACCTGCGAGTGGATGGACTCTACAAACTGCCGGCGTCCGTTGATCTTTACTCGGGACCGAGTTATATCGTCAATACGCCCGCGGATATTGCTACGGGCGCCTTTAACAACAACACCGATGAGTGGGAATATTCTCCCAACACCAACGGAGGCACGCCGAGCACCAGCGATGTCTTCACATTCAATGTCGCCTACACCGATGGCACATCAAACTCCACCGCGAATTCCCCCTCCAACCCCCTGATCGCTTCGCCCACCGTCGTGCTGAGCGCCTGGACCACTAATATGTCGCCCGCCTGGAACACGGGCAGCGCGAGTACGCAGCCAACCTTTACCTGGAGCTACCCCGCCAGCGCTGCCAGCTACACCTATTTCTTCCAGTTGTGGGATTCGAACCACAATACGATCTGGTCGATACCCAGCCAGAACTCTCATTCAAACGGCTTCTCCAGCAACATCACACCGTCCATTACCTGGGGCGTCGACCCGACGGGAGGCGGCAGCACACCGTCCGTCACAAGCCTGAACCCAAACTCGACATACTACTGGCAGATTCAAGCCACGGATGCCAATGGCAATGAAGCCAGCACGCAGGTGAGCTTCCAGACAGGGGAAGCGCCCTTGACGCTGCCCGCATCCGGCGCGCTGGGTTCCGGCACTGTCAACCAGGCTTACACCAGTTCAATCACCGCCACAGGCGGCAGCGGTACGGGCTACAGCTTTACCGTGGGTGTGAACGGAGCCGGGGCTACGGGCGGAAGTTCCTGGACGCTGCCTGACGGCCTGAGCGCCAACAGCAGCGGCGGCACGCTGACCATCAGTGGAACGCCTACCACTGCACCGGCCACCATCACGCTCGCTATCGGTGTAACGGACAGCGAGAGCCACACCGCAGGCGGAACTTATACCATCTCCATCGTCACTTCCCAGGTGGTCTTCCCGGCATCGGGCAATGTCAGCTATAACGGATCGCAGACCGGCTGGATCTATCTATCACTCAGCCCCACCAACAACTGCAACAATGCCGGCTGCAGCAATCCCAACCCCGGCACAGCCATCTCCGCGTCCACACTTGCATCGGGTGGAGCATTCACCATCCACGGCGTGCAGCCTGGCACTTACAACCTGAAGGCCTGGATGGACACCCTGGGCTACGGCGTCGGAAACGTCTCTGACCCCTCAGGCAGCACCTCCGTGACCGTTAACAACTCGACTCTGAGCGGCGCCTACGTCACGCTGAACGATCCTCCCGGGGCTGTGACGCTCACCACCTCGCCCAAGTGGACTCCTGACGAAGGGTATGGCGTTTTCAGTGGTGGAGCGATGGTCTACTTCAACTCCATCCTGAACAACAACAATGTTCAGATGCCCACGTCCTACACCTTGGAGTACAGCACGGATTCGACCTTCAACACGGGAGTCTCCAGCATGAGCTTCCCGGCGGCCCACGCGGACCACCATTGGATAGTGAACGGGCTCGCCAATGGCAATACTTATTACTTCCGCGCGGCAGGCGTGGTCGGCAGCGGCAGCTCGGCTGTCACTGGTCCGTGGTCCGCAGCCTCACCCTCCGGCGGACTCACCATCGGCGCGCCCTCCGGCCCCAACACTGTACAGGGCACGGTCACCTTCAGCCAGACGCCCACAGGACCGCTCTATGTGGCTTTCCTCGACTATGACACAAACATCATCTACGCCGAGGAGATTGCCAGCCCGGTGAGCCCGCAGGCGTACTCCATCAATCTTCCCAGCAGTTCCAACTATGGTTTCTTCGCCATCCTTGACCAGAAAAATGCAGGATGGAACGCGCCGGGTGACGTTTCCAACTACGGCGGCAACGGACCCGCCCCAGTCTCCGTAACCAGCTCCATGAACGGGGTTAACCTGACCCTGCCCAGCGGCAACAGCTTCGATACGCTGACGACGGAAAACTCATCTCAGATTTACAATTACGGCTCGCTTGGCACCCAAACCTACAACAGTTACAGCCTGTACAATGTTATCGATCAGGTGGGCAAGCATCCGGTGGCTGTTGAGTTGATTTCCGGACCTAACATAGTAGCCCCCGAAGATCTGGCAGAGAGCGGAACCACTAACATTCTCTTCCAGTTCTATTCCTATTTCTATCCTGGCGCCGCTCCAACTGTCGGAGACACATACACCTTCCAGGTTACCTACAGTGATGGCACTTCTGAGACGCTGAGCCCGCAGGTCAGCGGCTTTGTAGGCGTTCCCACCAACCTTTCGCCCACTGGGCCTGGCTCCAGCACCACGCCTACGTTCACCTGGACCGACCCCGCCAACGCCGGCAATTACCTCTATCAGTTCGGGCTGTCAGATGACGCCGGCAATACTGTTTGGTGGATAGGATCTGGCTGGGGTGGATTCTCCTCGACAACCACGCAACTCAACTGGGGAACTAATCCGCCCGGAAACACCAGCCCCGCGCCCGCGGTCTCCAGTTTGACACCCGGAATGGCGTACAACTGGTGGGTTGAAGCAGTCGACTCGAATGGCAACTGGTCTCAAATATATGTCGTTTACGTACCTGACTACACGCCTTTGGCTCTGCCTGCTCCCAACCCCAGCACCCTGGGTACGGCGGTCGTTGGCCAAAGCTACAACGGGACCATCGTTGTCACCGGTGGCTACGGGCCTTATTACTGGTCAGTTAACAACTGTCAATGGAATTGCAACGCCGTTTCGCTGGGAGAAGGCCTGTTCGCCTCCTTCACAACCCTCGATGACAACACTCTGACCATCAGTGGAATGCCCACCGGGACCAACCCGGTCTCGTTCCAGGTTTATGTGTATGACTCCACTTGGTCAACGCCGACTGCGACTTACACCTACACCATCAACGTTAACCAGAATTCGCTCACACTGCCTGCATCCGGCCCACTGAATTCGGGTATCGTCAGTCAACCGTACTATGCGTATATCAACGCGTCGGGCGGCAGCGGATCAGGCTATCTCTGGTCGATTAACGGCGCGCCAGTCCCCACCGACGGAGTGACCGCCCTCGCCCTGGCCGACGGTTTAGGCGCATACAGCAGCGGCGGAACTATGCTGACCATCAGCGGAACCCCGGGCAGTACTCCTCAAACGATCACCCTCAACAACGTTACGGTGACGGATAGCGCCAGCGATACCGTGACTCCAGCCACTTATATCATCGCGGTCGTCAGCCCCAACTCAGGCTATCCCGTCTCTGGAACGGTGTATTACGGCGGCTCGCAAACCGGGTGGATTTACCTGGCATTGACCTCCAGCAACAACAACGGCGGCAGCCAGGTTCTGGGTACGGCAATCTATGGTCCCGGCGCTTTCACCATCCACGGCGTGCCGCCCGGCGCCTACACATTGCAGGCCTGGATGGACAACCTTGGTTATGACGGCAGGAACGCGTCCAATCCCACCGGCAGCACCCAAAACGTAGTGGTCACCGATGGAACCGTCAGTGGAGTGACTTTATCGCTGAGCGACCCATCTCCCGTAAATCTCGGCACGGCTACTCCCGGCTTCGACGCCAACAACGGATTGGGGGCTTTCAACGGGGGCGCCTTTATCGGCTTTGACCCGATTTGCAATGGCAGCGGCTGTAACAACGGCGGCGTCGAGATGCCTGCCTCCTACGAGGTCCAGTGGAGCACCAATTCGTCGTTCAGCCCTGTTGCTGGAAGCAAGTGCTTCCCGGCGACTGGCTCGAACAACAGCCCATGGCTAGTGTCCGGACTGACGAATGGTGAAACCTACTACTTCCGCGCGGCGGGCAATGTGGGCGTCTGCGGTTCCTCCACCACCGGCCTGAACTACTCTGCGGCTGCACCCTCCGGCGGACTGCTCATCGGCGCTCCCTCGACCGGAAGCCAACTCTCCGGCACGGTCACCTTTACCTTGCCGACCGGCGTCTCAGCCAGCGGAAAGACGCTCTATGCTGGCTGCTACGACGCAAATTCGGCCAGAATCTATGCCGATCCGATCGTCAGCCCGGTCAGTCCGCAGGAATACTCGGTCGATGTGCCCAACGGAACAAGTTGCGAGATCTTCGGGATCATCGACCTGAACAACACAGGCCTCATCAGCGGTGCTGGAGAAATCTCCAATACCAACAATGGGCAAGGCATGATCGCGGTGACTGTCAACGGCACAACCACTCAAAACATCACTCTGCCCAGCGGCAACAGCATTGCCGGTGTCGGTACGGTAGTGAAAAAGAGCGGCGACAGCACCAATTATGGCGTCGGCTTCTATGTCTATGGAGAGTACAAGCTGCCGGTGGCCGTCGAGCTCGCCTCGGAAACTCCTGAGGTTTCTGGAACCCCTGCGGACGTGGTTTTACCCGCCGACATTGCAACGGGTGCCTTCAACGGCAACAGTGACGAGTTCTACTACTGGCCGAATGTGACCGGAACCCCGGTCGTTGGCGACTCCTACAAGCTTAACGTCACCTATAGCGATGGCACCTCGGAGCAATTGACCGCCGCGGTGACCGGCGTTCTGACCAACGCCTTTGCCACCAGTCTTTCACCGACAGGAACTGGCGTCAGCACAACGCCCAACTTTAGTTGGACTGATCCCGCCGGCTCGGGAAGCTACGTCTATCAGTTCGAACTGGATGACAATTACGGCGACAGGATTTGGGAGATACCCGCTCAACACTCCAGTTCAAATGGCTTCTCCAACTCCATTACATCCATTACCTGGGGCGTCGATCCGACGAACACGGGCGACACGCCTTCAGTTTCCAGCCTGGTTAACGGCGAGACATACAACTGGTCGATTGCAGCCTACGACATCTACATGAACGAGTCGCAGATGCAGGTCAGTTTCCAGACGGCTACCACGCCGTTGTCTCTGCCTGCCCCCAGTTCCAGTATCCCGGGACCTGCGGCCGTCGGCCAGCTCTACACCGGAACCATCGCCGCCACGGGTGGCTACCCATGCTACAGCTACCAGGTCTCAAACTTCAGCGGTTCTGTCTCCGCTGGATTTAGTTACAGCTACGGCGGCAGTTGCAACTCACATCTGACTATCAACTTCACGCCCGCTACGACCGGCACAATCACCTTCATGGTCACGGTGTATGACAGTGACGGCAACTCAACTTCCCAAACCTACAGCGTCACTGTCACCCAAGCTTTAATCGCGCTCATAGAGCCGAGTGCGGATACAGCATTTATCGGCCAGGCCTTCTCGGAGACGATCAGCGCTTCGGGCGGCGCCGGATGTTGCTACAACTTCTGGGTCGGCGTCAATGGCGCCTCCTCCTACCTGGTTCCCACCACTCCGTCGGTCCTTGCGCTGACCGACAATCTTAGCGCCACCGTCAACAGCAACGACCAGTTGGTTATCAGCGGCACTCCCGCCAGTGCAGCGACTATCGCGCTCGCCGTCCATGTCGCGGATAATCAGAACAATAACACCAGTCAGCCCCAATCCCTCAACGTCGTCGCCGCACCCAACGGCGCCAACAACGCCCTCCTCAACGGTACCTATGTCTGCAAGACGGACGGTTACTTCGACTACAACAATGCGCGCTGGAGCTCTCTTGCCAGCTTCGTGGCGAATGGCTCCGGAGGTATTGCCAGCGGCGTCTGGGATATGAACAGCCGCGATATGTCAGCAGCGGCCTCGGGCACGTTCTCATCCACCAGCAGCTACAGCGTCGGCCCCGACTACAACGGCCTAATGACCATCAATTCTGTCCAGACCGCTCCCACATCTTCAACTATGTCAAGCTCGTTCGCAATTGCGCTGAACGATGTAAACGCGGCCACCAGCACAGCCACCGAGTTCCGCATGGTGGAGATCGACGATGTTGGCGCAAATCCCTCTGGCATGCACGGCACAGCTGATTGCTATCTGGCCTCAACAGGTGCCTTTGCCGCCAGCGCCATCGGCAGCAACAACCTTGCCTTTGGCTTCCAGGGCGAGGATGACAGCGGCAATCCAAAAGCCTACGTGGGCCGCTTTACCGCCGCTGCTGGCAGCTCTGGAGGAACCATCTCCGCTGGAATCTTCGACGGAATGACCGTCAATCAATCGGGCGACCAAGGCGCATCCATTACCGGCGGCTCTTACACTGTGCCAGGCTCAACAACAGGCCGCTTTACATTTGCCTTCTCGGCCGGCGGGTACACGTCGAATTTCGTGGGCTACATCATCGACGCCAATCGCATGTTCATGCTTTCCACCGATGCGGCAAGTGGCAACGGCATCGTGGACGGCGACCTGCGCACCCAGCAGCAGAGCTCGTACTCCGGGGCAAATATGAACGGCAACTTCGTTTTGTACTGGCAGGGATACGGATACCAGAATGGAAGCATCGCCGGCTATGGCTCGACGTTGTTGCAGGGTACAGGAGATGGCGCCGGTAATTTCACCATCAACCAGAGTTATGACGACAACAATGGCGTTTATGCGGTTGGCAACGAGGTTGGCGGGCCAATCGCTATGAGTTTCGACTCCTCCAATCCTGGCCGCTCCTATTTCTCGCCGGGCAGCGGCATGATCTACATGTATTTCTTCAACAACGGCAATGCCTTCTTCCTGATGTTGAATGGAGGCTCGCCGAGTTCCCTGGATACAGGATGGGTTGAACCGCAAACACAAACCACCTTCACCAACGCGACTCTTGCAGGCGATTACCTCATGGGCAAGTTGCCTATGGTGGAGCCGGGCGCAACCAGCAGCGTTGGAGAGTGGAACTTTGACAATGCCGGCAATGTCACCGGCGCGACTTCGGGTGGAGGCAAGCAATCTATCGGCTATGATGTTCCGGTGAGCGGCATGACCTATTCCTGGCTTTCGTCCACCTATGGAACCTTCTCCGCCACCAACCGCAGTTGCGCTGTCATCAACTCAACGAGAGCCGCTTGCATCGGCAACACCAACCCCGCGCCTCTCGTGTTCATCCTGCAGCAGTAAGCAACACGATCTGAACTAAAACTCTGAGGGCGGCCGACCAATTGGTTGGCCGCCCTTTTCTCTGGCATTGCCGATTACCCAACAGCATTTCATTCAGCAGACTGCCCCATAGCACGCCAGGAGTGCCGCGGATTCGGCGCAGGTCTCTTTCAGCCTCTCTCCAGAATTCTGCTGAGCGATCAGTTCTCTATTAAGACGATAGTCCAGGGTTGATCAATTCGATCGACACAACGGCGTTTTCGAAGACTAATCCGAAGTCGGAATTCAGGCTCAGCTGAGGAACAGTCTGAAGCCGACGCAAATGCTATCTTGCTGGTGAGACAGAAAAAGATGCCATCGGAAAAGCCCAACCGGAAATCGCCGAGTCATGATTGAAAGCGTTCAGCGATCTTTTGCGGCGTAACGCGCGACCAGGTTTCATTTACCCGCACATGGAAGTAGCCGTTGATCGGGGCGCGAAGAACGAGTCCTGCTTCCCTGGCGCGGCGCTGGTAGGCTGCAGGATCGGCGTCTTTGACGCGCAGCAGAAAGATATTTGTGCCGTTGGAGATGCGCGTCAGCTCGAAGCGGGAATCGGCCTCGAGCGCCACAATGACTTTCTCCGAAGCAGCGACGGAGCGCGCGAATCGCTCCGTGAAGCCTGCAAAGTTGTGGAGCGCGACCGCGGCAAAGGGCCAGACTTGATTGAGGCCGTTGCCAAACATGCGGCGCTGATGGAAGAGATTATCGAGCAGGCTTTTGGGGCCGGCCAGCACAGCGCCGCTGGCGGCATTGAAGTACTTGTACATCGAGATGTAGACCGTGTCGAACAGCGCGGCATACTCGCGCACGGGCACACCCGAGTAAGCCGAGGCGATGTAGAGCCTGGCGCCGTCCAGATGCAGGCCGATCTGGCGTTCCCTGGCCCACTGGCTGACCTTGCGCATCTCGCTTAGCGGAAAGACTTCCCCATTCCTGCGGCGGACCGGGCTCTCGATCTGAATGGCGCCGATGGGCACGGCAACGCGGCTTGAGTCACTGCGCTGATATTCGCTCTCCAGATCGTCAACCGAAAAAGTGGCGCTGCCGGCTGCGAGAGGAACCAGATCCAGCCCGCTCAACGTCTCGCAACAGTCACCGCTGTCGTTGTAGAGATGGGATTCTTTCTGCACGATGACGCGACGCCGGCTGCCGGCCAGCAGCCGGACGGCGAGGTGATTGGCGAGTGTGCCGGTCGAGATCCAAACAGCAGTTTCCTTGCCGAGATCCTCGGCGACCTTGCGTTCCAACTCGGCGACGACGCCGCCCAGGGAGTAGTCATCCGGCTCGATTGCGGCGCCCATCTCGTTGAGCAGCGCCGAATATTCGGCCGGTGTCAAGGCCAGTCCGTCGCCTGAGGCTTGCACAACACCGCTTGATGAAGATGCAGCGGACTGAGCCGCGGCAAAGAGCGGATGGGCCAGTGCTGATGCGAGTGGGGCTGATAAGGCAGCAAGCATAGGAGTCTTCATAAAGGTTCGGCGCCGCATTGAAATCAACCTCATGCCGCGCGGCCTCTCTGGCATTGCGGCGGGTTCTGAATGTGCGGAACAATCCGAAGATTGCTCCAACGAGTAGGCGGATGATTACTTTCCATGCATATCCAGGGCAGGCCAAGTCTTGCCGTCCCTGAGGTAGTCGTTGAACCAGCTGAGAACCAGGCGATCAACCTCGCTGCGAAACTCGGGCAGACCGTGTGAGCCGCCTTCGAAGAGAACAAAGCGGAAGGGATGTTTGGCTTTGTAGAGCGCCGAAGCCATTTCCATGGCCTCATCGGGAAGCACGCGCCAGTCTGCGGTTCCGTGCAGCAGCAGGATCGGTGTTTTGGGGCTGAGTTTGTCCGCCCACAGCACGGCGGAACGCTCAGCCAGCGCCTGGTCTTTGCGCGTCTTGTAGTCGGGGATGTAGGTATGATAGACATCACCCATTTCATCCTTCGTACGCAGTTTCAGATTCAGGGCCAGGTCGGCCAATCCACTTATAACGACGGCAACCCGGATGCGATCGGTCTGCTCCAGCACCGGCAGCAGATTCAGGACATCGTCGACGTCGCGGCCGCCGAACTCGTCGTGGCCTTCGCTGCCCAGGTGCTGGCGGAACTGGCTGGCAACGACCACGTAGCCGGAGCTGGCCAGCAGCCCGTTGCGTCCCTGCACAACGGTTTCACGGCTTAGATTATTGAGCTGCGGGTTGCCCCCATGGTTCCAGATGATGCAGGGGTGCTTGCCCTCGGCGGTGGGCGTGAGCATGTAGCCAACGATTTTCAGCCCGTCGCTGAGGTAGGTGAACTCCTCGGCGTGAAAGCTATCCGAGCCGGATGGAATGGGCGTGCGGTTGAGGACTTTACCGTCCTGCGCCGGAGCCACGCAAGAGAAAGCGGTGAGTGCGAAAGCAAAGATAAGAAACTTTAGAAGCCGCATGTGGCAATTCTCCTTGGAAGCGGGGCGGGGAGAGTTGCGAGGTTCTCTCCGCCCCAAAAACAGCATAAGCCGATTACAGATGCGCACCGAGTTTTTTCAGCGTTTCAATATCGTTGAGTATCTCCTGCAGCTCATCTTTGACAAACTTCTCGCCCTTCTCACGGGTGGCCAGCGTGGCGTCGCCGAAGACCCCGCTCGCCGAGTAAGTGCCCGGCAAGTTCGGATCGCGCACGAGCATTCTGAGGCCTGGAACTGCAGAAGGATGATAGTCCTTAACGGCCTTAGACATATCGACGTGATCGGGATCTATGTAAAGCATGCACGAAGTCTCCCACTCGTGCGCATGTGTCCCGAGAATCTTCGGGGCGTCTGGATCGTGGACATCTTGGATGGTGGTGGGGATCTTGGCTGGAGGGGAATTGTTGTAGGTATTTCCAAGGCCTGTGAAGTTCAGCAGAATGCCGTCGCGAGCGAGCACGTCGCGGGCCATCTGCAAGGGGACGACGGTGGAGACGCCCATGTTGAGGACGTAGAAGCGATGCGGGCCGTAGTGCGCCAGCGAGCGGCAAATCTCGACCACCGTGTCCCGCGCTGTCTCGATGGTGAGCGTCACCGAGCCCGGATAATCGGTGAAGGCGGGATAGTAGCCGTAGTTCAGCGTGGGAGCGACGACCACATCCTCGTTTTTGAGAACCTGTTCCTTGTAGTACTCGGCCTGAACGTAGTCGGTATTCAATTTCAAATGCGGGCCGTGCTCTTTCGATTCCGCGCCCAGCGGAATTACCACGACGGTCTGTGGCGTGAGCACTTTTTCGGCTTCGACCCAACTCAGGTCGGAGAGCAGAATGCCCTTGTTGCCGGGCCGCTGTTGTGCTCCGGCTGGAAGCGCCAGCAGAGGCGCCAACGTGAAGAGAAGGCAGGTCGTTTTCAAAGCGTTCATAGAGTTTGATCCTATCTACTCCAACAGCCGGCCGGGGGAGTCTCCTCTGCCGGCTGTTGGGTGTGGTTGATGAGCGCCGTTCTAAAAATCCAGGCGCAGGCTGAATTGCATGCGGCGGTAGGTGGACATGGTGCGCTCGTAATAACCCAGCGAGCCGGAGCCCAGCCGTGCTTGCAGGCTGGCGAAGGGGGTGACGTCGAAGCGAACGTCGTTACCCACGTTGAAGGCTTCGGCAACGAACTTCAGCTTCATCCGGTCGGGCAGATTCCAGCTCTTGGCGAGCGCCGAGTCGATGTCGAAGTAGCCATCGCCGCGGTATTTGTTGCGCTGGCCGGCCTCGCCCGGATAGGGCAGGCGCACCGGCGAGCCGCTTGGGAATCCACTGTTGACGGTGGTGGCCGTGCTGCCGGCAAAGATCTGCGGGAGACCGTTGACGAGATGCTTCTGCAGCGAGACCGTACCAGTCTGGACTCCCCAGCCGGGATTCTCAAAATCCGTGGTATAGCCGATTGCCCAGATCGACCAGGGCAAACCGCTGGACCAACGGCTCAAGCCGGAGAATTGCCATTGGCCGAGCACGGCATCGACAGCGCGGTTGGCGTTGCCCAGCACGCTTTTTCCCTTGCCGACCGGCAGTTGATAAACCCAGTCGAAGCTCACCAGGTGCTTGGTGTCAAAGTCGGAAACAGCCTTGTTGAGCTTGGGATTCCAACTGTTCTGAATCACCACGCCTCCGAACGCCGTATCAGCCGACTCCCTGCTGTGGCTTTCCGTTGCCGATCCGATGTCGAGGGACTTGGAGAGGGTGTAGCTAAAGTCCACCGTCAGCCCACGGCGCATCGGATGGCGGAGCGTCAACTGCATCGCGTTGTAAGAACTGGTTCCAATCGAGGACCAGGCATCGAGCGAGGTGAACTGCGGATTCCAGAACTGCGGACCGCTGGGGTTAAGTTTATCGGCCACTTCCAGCGCCGCCGTTTCGCCGCTCGAGGTAATACGGTCTGGCGCCCACCAATTGGAATAAAGCGTCTGCGTCGCGGTGGTGCAATTTCCGCCTACTGCCGCCGTGCATGCAGTGCTGTGATAGTTTTTCAAATAGGGCATGACGTCTTCGAAGTAGGGGATGGAAGCCACAGTGACATTCGGGCTGCCGCTATTCTGATCGGCGAGCTTCGACAGTTGCGCCGCGGCGGTGAAGTAGTCTCCGCCCCCGCTGACATCGACCAGGTTGACCGGCTGAGCAAGATCGTGCTCTTCAAAGAGGTGGCGTCCCAAGCGGCCCACATAGCTGCCCTCCACCACGAAGCCCGCGGGCAGTTCGCGCTGCACCGAGAGGTTGAAGGCGTAAGAGTACGGAGTCTTGACGCGGTTGTCGATACCCCAGGCGATAGCATAGCCGTTCACCGGGGGGGTATAGGGATAGGTGATGGTTGTCGGGACGGTGATGCCGGGAATCGATCCAATATTGTGCGGACCGGTGAACCGCGGCGCAGTGACGGTACTGAACGTGTTTATCGGGGTATTTATGGCGGCGCTGCTGCCGAAGGAACCGTTTTGCGTGAAGGTGTTGACGATGCCTTCTCCGTAGTGGTCGAAGTACATGCCGGCTCCGGCGCGGATCGTGGTCTTTGCGTTGAGCGCATAGACGGCCGAGAGGCGCGGCGCAAAGTTGTCTTTCTGCTTGGGCCAGTAGCCGGGCAGTCCATAGTATTTGCCGCTGGGCGCGAAGGAAAGGGCAGGCTCATAGACTTGTCCCGCTGCGGCTGACGTGCCGCGCTTGGTGAACCAGGCGTGCGTATCGACGGTCGGCGAAACCTGCTGTCCGTTGGTTTCATAGGGAGTCTGCAGGATGGTGTGGCGGATGCCGTAGGTGACGGTCAGATTCGGCCGTATGCGCCAGGCGTCCTGCGCGAACCACTCGTACTCGTTGGCGCGGTAATGCCGCGTTACCATCGCACCATCGGCCAACGCCGTGCCAGCGGTGGCGCTGGTGACCTGGTAGTTGAGCTCATCCTGGGTGTAGGGCAGAGTCCCCAGCATCACATCATCCGCTATCTTGTAGGAGCTTTTGAACCCGGATGCAATGTCAGAAGGATAAAGGGAACTTGCGAAAGAGAGATACCCCGGCGCGGTGCCGGCATCATCGTACGAATTAGCGTCGGTCATGCTATTATTGCCGATCAGCCGCCAGTTGCCGCCGAAGCTGAGGGTGTGATGAGTTTTGGACCAGGTCAAGGTGTCGACAAGATTGTTAACCGGCACATTGATTAAGGTCGAGCGCGTCCGCCACCCAGACGGATCGGCATAGTATCTGATACCAACCCAGTCGCCGGTTCCCGTGCCATAGCCGCGATCTCCATTACCCTTGCGAGTAAAGCCATAGCGCAGGTCGTTAACGATGTTCTGGGTCGGCGTCCAGGTGTGACCGATGGCCAGGCCTTTGGAATTGTCCTCGGTCATCGAATCCGGCGGCTGGCCGGTCATGTTCTCAACTCCGGCCGTCGTATCCTTTTGCAGGTTGCCGCGGAAGAATAGCTTCTGCTTGTTGTTCAGCACATAGTCGATCCTGGCGATCGAGGTATTCTTCGTGAGCGGCGCCGGCGAGGCGAAGGTATACCCCGCGGTGTTAACGGTATCGCCCGCGGCGGCCGATGTTCCGTAGAAACCCTTGGACCCAAAATACTGATTGAAGTAGGCGATCATATTGGCATTGGGACCGCATGTGCCAGTGTAGGTGCCGAAACCGCTCAGCGTATTGGCGCCGCCGAGGCTGGGGTCGTTTTCGGGTACGCAGCCGGAGTCCCTGGTGGTAACCTGGGCAGCGGTCAGCCACTCCGTGGTTGAACTCGTATTCACATAGCCGACCTCGCCATTGTAGAAATTCTGGGTCGGAAGCGCACTGGTCTCGACCTGGCTTACGGCCTGCCGCAGCCCCTCATAGTTGAAGAAGAAGAAGAGCTTGTCTTTCAAGATGGGGCCGCCCAGCGAGCCGCCGAAGGTGTTCATGATGTACTTCTGCGGTCTGTTCGGGTTGCCGGCGGCAAGCTGCGAGTTCTTGAGGAAGAAGTCGTTCGCCACCGCGTTAGTGGGACGGTTATACTCGTACAGCGCTCCATGGAACTTGTTGGTTCCGCTCTTGGTGACAAGCACGATCTGCGCGCCCGAACTGCGGCCCGAGTCGGCAGTTCCGTTGGAAGTGGTTACGCGGAACTCCTCGGTCGAATCCAGGGTTGAGCGCAGGACGCCTTGAAAGGCCGTGCCGGCAAGCTGGTCGTTGTCGTCCATGCCGTCCAGCGTAACGTTGCCCTGGTCGGAGCGCGCGCCGGAGACTGAGCCGCTGCGGCTATCGTTCAGACCGTTTTCGGCGGGATTGCCCAGGTAGAGCACTCCAGGCTGCAGCGTCAGCAGCGAAGTGGGGTCGCGGCCCTCCATGGGAAGCGCTTCAATCGTGAGGTTGCCCACCGAGTCACCCTCAGTCGCATCGCTTGTATTCAGCGTCTGTGCTGTGGTGCTGACATCGACGGTCACCGTGCTGCCCTGCACCGAAAGCGTGAAATCAATGGTTGCCGGTTGATTGACCAGCAGCTCGGCCGTCTTCGTCTGCTCGGCGAATCCAGGGGCAGAGACCTTAATGGCATATTTGGCCGGCCGGATCATAGTAAAAGTGTAGTAGCCGGCGCTGTTGGAGACACTGCTCGACTTTTCGCCGGTAGCGCCGTTCAGCAACGTAACCTGCGCCCCCGGAACCATCGCGCCGGAAGGATCCTTGATCGTGCCGCGCAGCGAGGTCGTAGCATTCTGACCGATTGCAAGCATGCAAGTCGAAAGAATGCAAAGGATTATCCATCCAAATAGGAATCGTTTCATCTCTGTCCTCCTAAGTGTGCTTGCTCTGTTGCGGAGCAGTGGGGCTTTGCCGGAAAAATCAACCGGCTGCCCGGGCCTATCCCGCCAGCTTCACTCGAGACATGCTATCGATAGCAAATATTACTGTCTTTCCATTTCTCAACTTTATTTCGAAAAAGCAAACAAATAATTATTCTCTTGTTTGGCAAGAAAAACACTATCGGGGGTCATTTGTCTGTGGTTAGGAAACTACGGCTCAGGCGCAAGGCCCGCCTTGGCGCGGCCCCTGCATCATGACGCGGCGATACTGTCCCGGCGTGATGCCGGTCTCCCGCTTGAATGCCGTCGAAAAATAAGCTTGCGTGGGAAAGCCCGCGCTCAGCGCCACGTCGACCAGCGGTATCTCGGCATGCACCAGGTGCTGCCGCGCGAAATCGATCCGCAGCTTGCGCACGTAGTCCGCAATGCTGATTCCGTAGTGCTGCTGGAAGACGCGCGTGACATAAGCGGGGTGATAGCCCACCTCGCGCGCGATTGCCGACAGCCTCAGCGGTTCATCGAAGCTCCCGTGAAGAATCTCGGTCACCCTGCTCAGCCATTTGGGCGCCGGCTGCTTGGCCTCCGGCGCTTGTTGGCAAATTTCGGCGGCCAGTTCGTAAACCAGGCCTTCGACGGCCAGCGGAGCGCTGCGCCAGACTGCATTCCAGTGACGGCGAACCGAGGCCGTCAGCCTGGCAATCTGCCCGGAACGAAACAATTGCGGCTGGTCCGGAAGCGGGGAGTACTCCCGAATGTGCTCCAAGCAGGTGTCAGAGACCTCCAGAAAGAGCAGACGCGCCCCGGCCCGGCCCTTTATGCTCCAGTGTTCAACCAATGGCGGCCGGAACAGCACCGTGCCCGGCCCGCAGACATATTCCTTGCGCTGCGCGCCCTCCAGGTAGTCACCATCCAGGATCACTCCGAAGCAGGCGTGCTCATGCATATGCGGCTTCAGATGGCTGGTAGGCTGGTAAATGCTCTCCGTCATCACGATGCCGGGCGTGGTAAATGTCTTCTGGATTTCGCCGTGAATTCCACTCGTAGAGTCGAGTTCGGTCACGCGCGTCATCTTGTACTCCTTACTGCATCACCAATCCATCAGTATCACTTAAAAGAAAACCAAAGTTTCTGTCTCCAGTTGCGAGAAAATGATTGCTACCGCTCCGCGCTGGCAGCTTCGGCTCGGGCATGTGTGGCTTCCGGATACAGCCTCCCTGGCTCTGATCGAGCGGGAGCACATCGCTAGCCCTCATGCCTGAACAAACTCGCGATCTAGAGGCATACTGGTCACGATATTATCATTTATTAGTGAATTAAATCACCGGGTATGCATGTTCGAGCCAAGGTGCGGCGACTTCTTGACACTTACGTCCGTTCATGGACGCACAGCCTCTTGCCCTTGGACCTGGCCGCTGCTAAACCACTGCAGGCACGGAAGCGGGCGAGTTCCTGTTTGAACTCCGAGAGGCTAGCGAAGATGTTGAACTTCCGCCGCCTCGCCGTGCGCTGCTGAATATGCTTCCTCGGCTTGTGCGCGTGCTTCAGTTGCTTCTGCCTGTGCCTCTGGAGTTCCGGCCTTTTCGGCGCGTAGCTCGGCAAGCCGTGCATTCCACTCATCGAGTTCGGCATAGAACACGCCAACACGACGAAGGTAGAGTCCCTCAAATGAAGCCAACTCTGCTTTCAGGCTGGCAAGGGCAAGCTCCTGATCTGCAAGCTGGGCTTGGAGCCGTGCCAACTCTTCACGTTTGGCTACAAGCTCTTCCTCTTCTGGTGATAGCTGTCGAACCGATTATGTTTTCATATCTTTCTGGAGACTTCGGCTGACAGCAATTTTACAGCCCTGTTCTGGCGTTGGTCTTGCTGCCCCGTGGCTGGTGTAGGTGTATTGTCTGCCCAGCACCCTACCTGGTGGTCTCAGCCCCAAGGCCGTCTAACTGCCCACCCCTGCCCGTTTTGCCCTGCCAGACGGCTAAAACTTGCCCCACAGTTGACCGTGGGGCGTTTCTGGCCACCCGGAAAGGGTAACGGCCCACCCAAACTCGCTAGCCCGTCAGACGGGCAAAAACGGGCTGAATTCTGAAATTTGCTGACAAGGTACTGACAAACACTCTCGCTCTGAAGTGTTTCTATCTTTGCCTTGCCTTGTAAGTTATTTATTTTCTATGGTTTGTTTGGTGGGCAGTGAGGGACTCGAACCCCCGACTTCCTGCTTGTAAGGCAGGCGCTCTAACCAGCTGAGCTAACCGCCCACACGCGGTGGGAATGGCCTTTGCGGCCTGCTTCCATCATAACAGCGCGCTTGCTTTCCCGCCGTCGGCCGCGCCCGCAGTTGATACACTCACCCCGTGGCCCGTCTCATCCTCAATGCCGACGATTTTGGACTCACCTCCGGCGTCAACCGAGCCATCGTCGAGTTGCACCGCGCCGGAGCCCTCACCAGCGCCACCCTCATGGCTCGTGCCTCGGCCACCGATGAAGCCATCCAACTCGCCATCTCCACGCCGTCACTCGGCATCGGATGTCACATCGTTCTTGCCGACGGCCAACCGGTCCTCCCACCGCGAAATCTCCCCACTCTCGTTGACCCGCTCACCGGCCAATTCCAATCCACTCCCGGCACGTTTCTTCGCCGCCTGCTTGCCGGCCGCATCCACTCCGCCGAAATCCAATCAGAAGCCGCCGCCCAAATCGACCTCCTGCAATCGCGCGGCCTCCGCCTCACCCACATCGACACCCACAAGCACCTGCACATCTTTCCCGCCGTGCTTCGTCCCGTTCTCCGCGCCGCCCGTGCCGCCGGCATCCGCTCCATCCGCAACCCCTTCGAACCACTCTGGAGCCTCCGCGCCACCCCCGTCGCATCGCCGTTTCGCCGCGCCCAACTCCGCCTGCTCCGCCTCTTTGCCCCCGCATTCCATCGCATCGTAGCCGAAGAGGGCTTCACTACCACCAACGGCGCACTCGGCATTCTTGCCACCGGAACCCTACCCGCCGCCATCGCCGGTCTGCTCGCCAACCTGTCCCCAGGCACATGGGAACTCGTCACCCATCCCGGCTACAACGACGCCGACCTCGCCCGCGCGCACACCCGCCTGCTCGCCTCGCGAGAAGCCGAGCGCCAGGCCCTCAGCGCCCTCCAGCCCATTCCCAATGTCGATTTGATTTCGTTCGCGGATCTGAATTTTTAGCAGGGCAACTCCGCCTCTACCACGGGTAAAAATCCCAACTGCCTCCAGAATTTCTCCACCAGCGCAACCGTCTCTGGCGTTGTCTGGCTCATCGTCCGCAGCAGAATCTTCTCGTCGCTCCCCGCCACGCTTTTGCCGGTCAACGAGCTGGCTTCCGCCACAATCGCCACCACCTGCCCCGCCCGGTACGTGCAATTCGCCAGGTCGGCAATCGACTGCCTGGTCGTCGGCGTCGCCAGCACCGTCCGCGGAGGAGCCATCCGGTCCAGCAGCCAAAGAATCTCCAGCTTCGACTCCAACTCGTCTGGAACGCAGTCAATCACCAGATCCGCATCCCGCACCGCGTCCTCAATCGTAGAGACAAACGCCACTCCGCCCACCCCGCCGTCATCCTGAGCGAAGCGTAGCGTAGTCGAAAAACCTGCTTTTCCAATAAGCTTGTCATCCTGAGCGGAGGTTGCCGCAGCAACCGCAGTCGAAGGACCTGCATTTCCAATAACGTTGTCATCCTGAGCGGAGGTTGCCGCAGCAACCGCAGTCGAAGGACCTGCTTTTCGTCCCCCCGGTCCCAACTCCCGCCGCAGCCACTCCTGCGCATGATGCAGATTCGCAGGCATCACATCTTCCAGCAATACGCAATACCCCGCCCGGGCCGCAGCCAAAGCCAGCCAGCGGCCCAGCGGCCCCGCTCCGATAATGGCGACGGTCGTGGTCAAACAGATTACCGTGCAGTCAACGCCTGTGCCACATCCTGCGCATTGGGACGCGCCTGCATCAGGTGCTCGGCCACCCGCGCCCGCTCCTCGGCCGTCAGCGCAGGAATCGTCGCCAATACCCGGCGCAGCGTCACCGCAACGTCGTCTATGTAATTCATCAACCGTATAGCTTCTCCAGAAAGCGGCATGGTCCCCCTCGTTACGAAAACTTCAGCCTTTATTGTAGAGTGTGGGGCAAGGATGAAGGGGGCCGGGAGTTTCAAATAGTCCATTTATATAATGCAATCGAAAAGTCGCTGGGTTTTATTGCGGTCACTCCCACATGAGATTACGACCGATGATGAGTTCCTTCATGGTCGCATGATGAGTATTCATCATTGATATAAGCCGGGTTGAAAATCCGTGTCGACTGGCCATTTGGATTACCTCTTCGGTATTGTCGTAGGTCATTAAGAGTTCACCATTTATTTTCTCGCATTGCCGGAATAATTCTTCATGGTCCAATTCGCAATGTGTATAGAGGCGTTTTCCCGCGCGTTTACCATTCTTTCCTGCGGTGTAAGGGGGGTCAATGAAAAAAGTCGCCGTTTTCTGAGGAGCAAATTTTTCAATTATCGCGATGCCATCACCCTGTATGAACTCAATCTTTTCACTAAAACCTCGGATATTTCTAATGCGTTTGGCGAGTGTCTGAGCGTACCAGCGGGATTTCACACCTTTCCCATTCTCACCGTTCTTAAGGAGGCCGCTTCCAGGCGCAAGGATGCCTCCGTGATAGGTCCGATTCCGGAGTAGGGTTTGAAATCCGTGGTGCTTAGTATCGGAAGGCGCGGTTGCAAGTTCTTCCCTAAGCGATGGGAGAGAAATATCGAACGACAAGACCCGTTCGGCAAGCCATTCATTGTCGTTACCAAGTATGGTTTGCCAGAGAGCAGCAACATCTTGGTCGAGTTCGACAATTATGATTCGATCTGCAAGATTCTCGAAGGCAACCGTTAGACTTACTATTCCACCGCCGACGAAAGGTTCAATGAACGTCTTTGGCCTTGTAGGTATGCTTCTGAGCCAACGCCTAAGGTGCGGAATGAGCCACGTCTTGCCCCCGGGATAGCGGAAGGGGCTTCGCTGGGGGATCTGAGCAACGTTTACTACGGGATTTTCGTGCGGGATCTCATTTGTCCAGAGAGCCATCTGAGTTGCCATGACCCATTATAGTAATGCATCAATGGTTTGGTTGATCGGAGGTGATCCTCCATTAAGTTTTTCGTCCAATTTTTCCTGAAGCAGGGAAATGAAGTCGTCTACGTTTCCCGCATCGGAACGAGTGATTTGATTCAGGGCATCATTAAATCCTGTGTAAACGATCTTCCTCCGCGCCAAACAGTAGCGGTTCTCCTTCTTCAAATAATCAAGGTCGTAGACGAACCAAGCGATCTCAGCTTTTGATTTTGGAACTTCTTTGAGCTTTGGGAGTGTATTGAAGAATCCCAGGTCCAGCGCAACTGCAGACTTCTTCCTCCAAGTATTCAAAATACCCCCCTTGAAAATGAGTTGAGGCGCAAGCCGTTTTCGGGAAGACGATAGATAATCCGGTCCTGGGTAATTCGGCTTTCCTTTCCAATTCATATTCGTCCGATTTGCCGGGTCTTTCATATAGTATTCAAACGGGTTACGAACATTTCCCGATATGTAGACGCCCTGAACCTCCAATGATCCGAAATCCGTCACCTTCCCTTGACGATCATACGAAACGAGAACAAGGTCAATGTTTCCAGCGGATTTTCCATGTTTGTCCTTTAGGCGTACCTCCGTAAGTGAGGTCCAACTAGTACCTGGAGGGAAGAAAAAGTCCGCGCCATCGTCCGCGATTAGCCAATTCTCCCGGAATCTGATGGGGCAGGTAATCGCTGTAAAATCCGCCTCGAACACACTGCAAACTCCTAAAGGGTCATTTGCCTTATCTTTTGTACAGTTTGGAACTTTATTGTTGAACGGGCAGAGCTTCTTTGTTCGGTACCGATTTGCAGATTCAGATAGATTGCCAATGGGAAAACCGAAGACCTCAGCGAGCGGTTGGATTCTAGCTGTCATGATGGACGGAGTCTAACACTCTTGAACCGGATATTCTATCCTCTTCGGACAAATAGAAGATGAAAGTGGCCAAAGGAATATGAACAGGTACGCCCACATACAATACCGCCATGAGCGATTCAGCAGAAACTGTGGCGCGAGCCTTTGTGCGTGCAATCAACCGGCAGGATGTGGATGGACTGGCGGCATTGATGACGCCTGAGTACCGGTTTATCGATTCGCTGGGAAATGTGGTCGAGGGCCGGGAGAAGATGCGGGCCGCATGGGTAGCTTACTTCCGCATGGTTCCGGATTATTCCATCGCCGTGGAAGAGTCTTATGGCGACGGACCCGTCGTCGTGATGCTAGGAATGGTGCAGGGAACTTATACCTCCGATGGAGAGTTGAAGGCGGAGAACCGTTGGGAGACTCCGGCGGCCCTCCGGGCGGTCATCGAAAACGGTCTTGTCGCCGAGTGGCGCGTGTACGCCGATAACAAGCCGCTCTGGCTAAGGATGCGGAACGAAATCTCTGTATAAAAACCGATTTTCCTGTTAGATTGAGCTAACGCTGATCGTTTTCGCGCTCCTAATCCTCTTTTAAGCATCGCAATCTTCTCAACTTTTCTCGCAAGGAGCAGGCGTGAGCAGCTACGATCCAACCCTTTCCAACCGCGACCTGGCGCCGACCGCGCCGGCGCAGCGCACCTGGGGCGCGTACAACTACATGGCCTTGTGGTTCTCCATGTCCATGGGAATCACAACCTATCAGCTTGCCTCGTCTCTGATCGCCAAGGGGATGGATTGGAAGCAGGCGCTGTTTACCGTTCTGCTTGGCAACCTCATCGTGCTGGTTCCCATGCTGCTCAATGCGCACGCTGGCGCCAAATACGGGATTCCCTTTCCCGTCTTTATCCGCGCGGCCTTTGGCGTGCGCGGAGCCAATCTGCCTGCTCTGCTGCGCGCTTTTGTGGCCTGCGGCTGGTTCGGCATCCAGTCCTGGATCGGCGGATCGGCCATCCATTCCATGCTCGCGGTCATCTGGCCGGCAACCGCGGCGATGGACGGCGTTCGCTGGGCCTGCTTTCTCGGCTTCTGGCTGCTGAACATGGTCGTGGTCTGGCGCGGGGTCGAGTCCATTCGCCACTTGCAGGCCTTTGGCGCGCCATTCATGTTCGTGATGGCCGCGCTGCTGATGATCTGGGTGCGCATCAAGGCGGGCAGCTTCGGCACCATGCTCTCCACGCCAAGCCAGTTCCACTCGACAGGCGAGTTTCTCGCCGTCTTTTTTCCGTCGCTCACGGCCATCGTCGGCTACTGGGCTACACTCGCGCTCAACATTCCGGATTTTTCCCGCTACGCCCGCTCGCAGAGGTCGCAGGCGTGGGGCCAGGCATTCGGCTTGCCCATCGCGATGACGCTTTATACCTTCGTGGGCATCTCGGTAACCTCCGCATCAGCCGCGCTCTTCGGAAAGCCCATCTGGAACCCGATCGAGCTGATCGGCGCGTTTCACCAGCCAGTGGTAGCCTTTTGTGCGCTGATCGCGATTCTTATCGCCACGCTGAACCTCAACATCGGCGCCAACGTGGTTTCACCGTCGAACGACTTCTCCAATGTCTATCCGCGACTCATCAGCTTCCGGACGGGAGGATTGATTACCGGCTTTCTCGGCCTTGCTCTGTGCCCGTGGAAGCTGCTGGCCTCGCCGGACAGCTATATCTTCGGCTGGCTTATCGGCTACTCCGGCCTGCTGGGTCCGGTAGCAGGAATCATGATCTTCGACTACGTTTTGATCCGCCGGACTGTGCTGGACGTGAACTCGCTCTATCACCGCGAAGGCGCGTATCACTACACGAAGGGCGTTAACCCGCGCTCAATTGCAGCTCTGGTTCTGGGCGTGGCCGTTGCGCTGATTGGCCTGGGAGTGAAACCTCTGCACTTTCTCTATGATTACGCGTGGTTTGTCGGCTTCTTTACCGCCGGGGTGGCGTATACCATACTGATGAAGCTGACCGCGAAAGCGCCTGACTCTGCCGCAGCAGCAGGAGAGCCGGCTTGATCGGCTAATCCGTGCTGGACTCGGCTTCGTCTTCTTTTTCGCCGGCAACGGAGATCCGCAGCGAGCGCAGGAAGCTCAAATCGTTCTGCGTAAACGGCAGTTCGCCGTTGTGGCCAGCGGGAACCTCGACCGATTCAGCTTCTTTCTCCGCGACGTCATTCAGGGCAATCGTCGCCTCAAGCATAAGCAACACGTCGAAGCCGTGCGTGCGGATATCCTGAACGACGCCAGAGACCTGATCGTTCTCAGTGACCGCCTCGTGGATAGCTTCGCCCAATTGCTGAATCAATTCGCGCAGACGTGTCGTCATGGTTCCTCCAGGGGCCGCGTCCCGCGCGGGGAAGGCATGGCCGCAGCATGGGATTTATCTACCTTACTTCTCAATTCGTCCTCAATCAAGTGCCAAACGGAACAACCTGCGGAAAAGCCTTCCCGCCGCCGCTGCTACCATCATATGGGAATGAAACCTCAATCCATTGGCCGCGCCCTCGGCATAGGGCTGCGGGTTGCCGGAAAGATCGCCGGCCAAAGCCTGACCGCCGCCATGCAGCCGAATCCCACTGCGCCCGCAACTCAGGCAGGGCAAGCAGTTACGGGCGCTGGCGCCACTAGCCAAGCCTCCAATAAGACTGACGCGCATGCCGCCGGAAAGGCAGCCGCGCAAACAACCAGAGGCGTCGCGCGCGGGGTGGGCGGCTTTCTGCGTCCCTTTCGCCGTGTCGGCGGCATCCTGTGGCTGGAGATTACCGGCTCCTTCTTCTTTCTCTTTGTGCTGGCCGCGGGCCTGTATATGTCGCGTTCCTGGCCCAAACACCTCAACGGCCCATACGATAAGAACTTTCTGGCTGCTGCCGTTATTGTGGTGGTTTTTTTCTATCTGGGCGCCAGCTCGTTCTGGCGAGCGCGGCGGCGCTGATCCGGTCGCGCTAAACTCATTCCATCCCGCCTGATCTCGTGCTGCAACGCCAGGTTTGACCCCGGTGCCGGTACGTCACTATCGTTATCAGGGTGCTGAAACACCTCTGAAAGGATGTCTATGACTGACTCGACCACTCCCGTTACCTCCCCGCTGAAGAAGACCGCCCTCAATGCCACCCACCGCGCGCTGAAGGCCAAAATGGTGGATTTTGGCGGCTGGGATATGCCGGTTGAATACCCCGCAAACGGTGGAGGCCTGATGGCCGAGCACCTGGCCGTACGCAACAGCGTGGGCTTGTTCGACGTGAGCCACATGGGCGAGATCTGGTTTCGCGGCCCCGGCGCATTGGCCGCCGTGCAGCACGTGACCATGAACGACGCATCGCGGTTGAAGGACGGGCAGGCGCATTACTCCGCGCTGCTGACACCCGAAGGTTGCTTTGTTGACGATTTGCTTGTGCACCGCGACAACGAGCACAATTACCTGCTGGTGGTGAACGCGGGCAACAAGGATAAGGACTACGCCTGGATCATGGCCCACGCCGGCACGATGCCGGATGTGCGCATCACCGACGACTCGGCAGGCTACTCGCAACTAGCCGTGCAGGGACCGCGCGGTTTGGAGACGCTGCAAAAGCTGACCAAGGTCGATCTGGCTGCGATCAAAAATTATTGGTTCACGTGGGGCGAAGTGGCTGGCGTGCCCAACGTGCTGATTACGCGCACCGGCTATACCGGCGAGGATGGATTTGAGATTTACCTGTCCGGTGACGTGGCGACTACAGAGAAGGTTTGGAATGCGCTGATGGAAGCGGGCCGCGAGTTTGGGATTCGGCCCTGCGGGCTGGGCGCGCGCAACACGCTGCGGCTGGAAGCGGGCATGCCGCTCTACGGTCACGAAATTACCGACTGCGTGAATGTCTTTGAAGGCGGGTTGGAGCGCTGGCTCAAGCTGGACAAAGGCGAGTTCGTTGGCCGCGAAGCGTTGCTGGCTGCGCAGGCCGCGGGCGCTCCCAAGCGCAAGCTGGTGGCGCTGGAGATGGTGGAGCGCGGCATCGCCCGCGACGGTTATCCTGTGCTGGATCTGGATGGGAATGAGATTGGCGCAATCACTTCTGGTTCGCCAGCGCCATTTCTCAAGACCAACATTGCGTATGCGCTGCTGCCCACCGCTGTAGCCGCCAGCGGAACGGATGTGTTGGTCCAGGTTCGCGCAAATCGCGTGAGAGCAAAGCAGATTCCAGCCCCGTTTTACAAGCGGGCGAAGAAATAAAGCTGTTCCTGTGAAATATTCCAACTGATTATTATCGCCTCCGAGTGACATAAGTTACTGCTGTCTCTCTGCGTCCTGGCTAGCCTGAATGAGTAAGGCTTCATTCCCTGAAGCCAGGCACAGGAGTTCATCATGGTCACACAGACCAATTCCCATCATGTTGAGCAAGGCAATCCAGAAGCCGGAAGCGCATCGATTCAGGTTGCCGAGCGGCGCAAGAGTCTGATGTTGCGCGCGTGGATTGTCAGCGGACTCTTCTTCATGGCGCTGCCGGGAACGCTTTTGGGATTCTCGAATTTGATGGCCATCAGCTCGAGCCATGGGATGGCTCCGCTGTCCGCAGCGTGGATGCAAGGACACGGACACGCACAGGTATTCGGCTGGATCGGCAGCTTCATTCTCGGCATCGGATATTACTCGCAACCCGCCAAGGGGAGAGCGGCTATCCCGTTGCAGATCGCCAGCTTTGTCATTTGGACGCTGGGCGTGGCGCTGCGCTGGTCCACGAGCATCTACGGCTGGCACTGGAGAATCATGCTGCCAGTTTCGGCGGGAATGGAGCTTGCGGCGTATCTGCTGTTCTACAAAGCTGCCTCCGGTCACAAGAGGCCGCATACGGCGCAATCCGAAGTGAAGGCGAAGATGCCTGTCTGGATTCTCTCGGTGCTGGTGAGCACCTTCGGCTTTCTCGCTGTGGTTTGTTTCAACTTTGCGGAATGCGTTTATCTTGCAGTGCGTGGCGCAGAGCCGGCATTTCCGCACTCCCTGGACCAAAAGTATCTGGTGCTGATGGGATGGGGCTTGCTGGTTCCGGTGGTATGGGGATTTTCCGCACGCTGGCTGCCGACATTTCTCGGCATCGCACAACCGGATGAGCGACAGGTGCGGCTGGCTCTCACGCTGAATATTTCAGGAGTGCTTTTTGGCCTCGCTGGTCTAGTTGGAATTGCGACGATTCTGCTTGCGATGAGCACAGTGGTTATCCTGTTTGCTCTTCGTATCTTGCGCCGCCCAATCGCTCCGGCAAAGACTCTAGGAATCCATCCCAGCTTCACATGGTTCACTCGCAGCGCATATCTCTGGCTGATGGTTGCAGGCTCAATGAGCATATGGGCTGTGCAGGCAGACCAGCACGGAGGCATCTGGGGTGCATCGCGCCATGCTTTGACAGTAGGCTTTGCAGCCACTATGGTCTTTTGCATAGGACCGCGCATTCTGCCGCATTTTGCCGGAGTGCAGGCGCTATTTAGCAAGAACCTGATGTTTATCAGCCTGTTGCTGCTGCAGACGGGATGCACGCTGCGCGTTTTCAGCGAGCCGTTGGCCTACGAAGGCCTGCTTCAATTTACGTGGAAGGTGCTGCCAGTTTCCGGCGTACTGGAACTGAGCGCGGTGCTTCTGTTTGCAATCAATTTATCGCTCACTTTTTTGCTGGGCAAACCCATTTCTACAAATTCAGCATCGAATCAAATGAGCGACGCGTTTCAACCAAGGAGAAGATATGTCGTATAAAAAGTATTGGATAGCTCTCTTCATCGTCATCATCGGGTCGTTTGCAGTGCTCGGAGGTGTGGGCCGCAAGATGATCAGCGCGGCGCCGCCACTCCCCGACGTTTATACGACGGATGGTCAGCTTCTATTTACCGGCAGCACGATTACCGATGGCCAGGGCGTTTGGCAATCAATCGGCGGGCAGGAGATCGGCACTGTGTGGGGACACGGCGCTTACGTGGCGCCTGACTGGAGCGCTGACTGGCTGCATCGCGAATCGAATTTTCTGCTGGATGCCTGGGCTGCGAAGGCAGGGGCAGCGAATTTCGCGGCGCTGAATCAGGATCAACAAGCGGTGTTCAAGGCGCGCTTGATTCGCGAAATGCGCACCAATACTTACGATGCAGCAACGAATCGCGTCACAATTGATGCTGATCGCGCCGCGGCATTCACTCAGCTTGCCGCTTATTACGCGGATGTATTTGCCAGCGGCCGCGCCGAATATGCCATTCCGCAGGGCGCATTGACCGACGCAGCCAGGCAGCGTGAGCTTGCGGCATTTTTCTGGTGGACATCCTGGGCCGCCAGCACCGACCGTTTGGGATCGACAATCACTTACACCAACAACTGGCCGCATGAAACGCTGGTGGCGAACACGCCCACGCCGGGCGCGGTGCTGTGGAGCATCCTCAGCATAGTCGGTTTGCTGGCCGGCATCGGCGGCATGGTCTGGTGGTCCGCGTCGCAGGAGAAAGCTCCTGTTCACAACCTGCATTCGGAAACAGATCCGTTTCTTGCGTTGCAACCTACGCCAAGTCAGCGAGCCACGCAGAAGTATTTCTTTGTGGTGATACTGCTGTGGGGCGTGCAGATTTTGATGGGTATGCTGACTGCCCACTATGGCGTTGAAGGCAAGGGATTCTACGGTTTTCCGCTGGACCGCTATCTGCCTTACGCCATCACGCGCACATGGCATCTGCAGCTTGCCATCTTCTGGATCGCCACATCGTGGCTGGCAACCGGGCTTTATGTCGGCCCGGCGGTGAGCGGTCACGAGCCGAAGTTTCAACGGCTGGGAGTAAATGTATTATTTGGCGCTCTGATTCTTGTGGTGGGCGGATCGCTGGCCGGCGAGTGGATGGGCATTCAACAGCGGCTTGGCAATCTCTGGTTCTGGTTGGGTAGCCAGGGTTATGAGTATGTTGACCTGGGCAGATTCTGGCAGATACTGCTGTTTATCGGCCTGGTGCTGTGGCTGGTGATGATGGGAGCGGCGCTGAAGCCTGCGTTGATGCGCAAGAGCGAAGACCGGTCGCTGCTGATTCTCTTCCTGATTGCGAGCATTGCGATTCCGCTGTTTTATTCCGCAGGCCTTATGTATGGGCAGCGCAGCCACCTTGTCACCGCGGAATATTGGCGCTGGTGGGTGGTTCATCTCTGGGTCGAAGGCTTCTTTGAGGTATTCGCAACCGTGGTGATCGGGTTCCTCTTCACGCGGCTCAATCTCATTGAAATCCGCACGGCTACCAGGGCGGCGCTGTTTTCAACGGCGATCTTTCTCTCCGGCGGAATCATCGGCACGTTTCACCACCTTTACTTTGCGGGCGCGACTCCAGCGGTTATCGCTCTGGGCGCCATCTTCAGCGCCTTTGAAGTGGTGCCGCTGACGCTGGTCGGATTTGAAGCGTGGGAGAATCTGCGGCTGGCGCAGCCGACGAAGCGTTCGCCCTGGATTGCCAACTACAAATGGCCGGTTTATTTCTTTGTTGCCGTGGCCTTCTGGAACCTTGTGGGAGCTGGGCTGTTCGGCTTCCTCATCAATCCGCCGATTGCGCTCTATTACGTGCAAGGGCTGAACCTGACGCCGGTCCACGGCCACACGGCGCTGTTTGGCGTATACGGAATGCTGGGCTTGGGACTGACGCTCTTCTGTCTGCGGGCCATGAAACCCGTCGGTACATGGAAGCAGAAACCGCTCAAGTTCGCTTTCTGGTCGCTCAATCTGGGCCTGGTTTTCATGGTTCTGCTCAGCATGTTGCCGGTGGGGCTGCTGCAAGCCTGGGCGTCGATTGACCGTGGCACATGGTACGCGCGCTCGGCGGAGTTCCTGCAATCTCCTCTGATGCAGGGCCTGCGCTGGATGCGTGTTCCCGGCGACATTTTGTTCGCAGTGGGAGCAGCGTTCTTCGCATGGTTTGTTCTGGGTTTGTTGACAGGACATTCCTACGACGAGGAGAGAGCGGCGGAATGAGATTTGTGGTTTCCCATCCATTTCACAAAAAAATGTGAAATGGATGGGGCACTCGGCATTTGTGTGATGATCACGCAAAGATCAAAAGCGGGTCCTTCGACTCCCTCCCCCTTCGACAAGCTCAGGGTTTGGTCGCTCAGGATGACAACATCTGGGTGATGAAGGGTGTCGGCCTGGTCCTCTTACACCTGCATGACTTCGACTTCCTTCTTCTGGGAGAGCTCTTCCATGCGGCGGATTTCCTCGTCAGTCATCTTCTGGACTTCTTCGAGGGCGCGCTTCTCCTCGTCCTCGCTGATCTTCTTTTCCTTGGCGAGTTTTTTGAGGGCTTCGTTGCCGTCGCGGCGGACGTTGCGGACGGCGGTGCGATGCTCTTCGAGTTCGCGGTTAATGTGCTTGCAGACATCGCGGCGGCGCTCCTCGGTCATGGGCGGAACGGGGACGCGCAGGACCTTGCCGTCGGAGATGGGGTTGAAGCCGAGATCGGCGACGCGGATGGATTTTTCGATCTCCTTGAGGATGGTGGGGTCCCAGGGCGCAATAAGGATCATCTGCGGCTCGGGCGCGGAGACCTGCGCGAGCTGGTTGATGGGGGTGTGCGTGCCGTAGTAGTCCACCTTGACCTGGTCGAGCATATGCACGCTGGCGCGGCCGGTGCGGGTGGCGGCCAGGCTGGCCTGGAAGGTGGCAACAGCGCCGTCCATGCGGCGGCGGAGGTCGGCGTTGAGTTCTTTGAGCGCCGGAATACCGGCCATGATTGAGACTGCCATTGGTTTCGTCCTCTTTACATCCCAAACAATATATTAGCGAATCGGGGTGGGTGAAGGGTTTTTTGCGGGGGAATCGCGGGAATAACGGCCGAAGGCGAGGAGGGTTTGACCCCGTTCTCAGCAGCCGAATTGCCGCAGGTGGTGGTCGGCATGCTTCCACTGCAAAATGTTCCACTCATCATTGGTGAGCGCCCCGAAGAAGGGATGTTCAGGGCCAATTGCGTTCGGTGTTGCCGCCAGCTTTTCGATCCTCTCGATAACACGCTGCCGGTCGGCGTTGAAGTTTCCCGGCGCGCAGGAGAGGAGTTCGGGGGCAGTGGGAACGTTCCGGGGCATCCGCATTACATAGAGAATCAGGAACTTGATCAGGGAGCGTCGCACCGCGCTGACATGGAGGGATGAAGGGAGGATGTAGCCCAATGCCATGCCTAGTCCATCATCCAGGTGGCAGATCATGCGCGTGGCGTCCAGCTTGCCCCACCGCGGCTTTGCGTCGGAAGTCAGGCAATTGAGCCGCTGGATCATTTTGTTGCGCGAGATTTCGTTGCGAAGCGAGGGCATTTCAGTACACCTTTCAAGGAAGTTACTTGCCGGGCTGAGGATTTGGACCGAACTAAAGCAAAGATTACGAATTACGGCAGTTCTATGCCGGCGCCGTCAGCCCGGTAGAGGCGGCTTGTTCGTGTGCGTGGTAACTGGAGCGGACCAGCGGGCCGGATTCGACATGGCGGAAGCCCATCTTGAGGGCTTCGGTTTTCAACTCGGCGAATTCGCGCGGAGTGTAGAGTCGGGCCATAGGCAGATGGTCGCGCGAGGGGCGCAGATATTGGCCGATGGTCAAAATATCGCAATCGACGGCGGCCAAATCGTGGAAGACCGCGAGCAACTCGGCAGTCTCTTCTCCCAGGCCAACCATGACGCCGGATTTGGTAACCCCGGCGGGGTTGAGCGTCTTGGAGTAGCGCAACAACTCAAGAGTCCGCTCGTAACGCGCGCCCGAGCGGACCACGCGATAGAGGCGCGGCACGGACTCGGTGTTGTGGTTGAGCACCTCCGGGCGGGCCTCGACGACGATGCGGATGGCTTCGGGGTTGCCCTGGAAGTCGGGGATGAGGACTTCGACGCGGCAGTTGGGAGCCTGGCGGCGAATTTCCTCGATAACGAGGGCGAATGCGCGCGCGCCTCCGATCAGATCGTCGTCCCGGTTGACGCTGGTAATGACGGCGTACTCCAGACCCAGCGCGGCAACGGCCTGGGCAACCCGGCGGGGCTCGTCGAAATCGATAGGCTCGGGGCGGCCTTTGGGCACGGCGCAGAATCCGCAGCGGCGGGTGCAGAGGTTGCCGAGCATCATGAAGGTGGCGGTTTTGTGGTGCCAGCACTCGCCGATGTTGGGGCAATGGGCGCTTTCGCAAACCGTATTGAGCTGAAGCGCGCGGGCCAACTGCTTGAGCGAGTGGTAGTTTTCGCCCACCGGCGCGCGGGCCTTCAGCCACTCCGGCTTGGGCGCCGGAGCGGTACGGGCGGGGGCGATCTGCACCAGTTCCATCACGCTCTTATTGTAGCGGGAGGGGTGGCCGGCCCATGGATGCGCAATATATTTCTACCGTAGCTTTGCGCGCACCTCGGTCCTCACCAGGTAGAGGAAGAAAACCAGGTTGAGCAGTCCCTGCACCAGAGCGGGCGGCGCGTGCTGGCTCGCGAAAAACCACAAGTTGTATGCAACCAGCAAAACCACCGCGCCTAGAGCCATGGCCCATGCCCAGCGCAGCAACTGAAGCAGGCCCGCGGCAGCAGTGATGAGGCAGGCGGCAAAGATGAGGAAGAGCGGCGGATAGGAGTGGCCGGCGACCACGCCCACAATGATGACTCCAGAAAGCGCCAGCAGGTAGAGGCTGATGGCGGCCATGCCGGGCAGCGGCAACCGGCGGGAGCGGGTTGCCGCTGCATCGTTCATTTTGTCTTCGTTGTTCATGATACCGTTCTACTCCGCGGCGGCGATGGCTTCGGCGATGCGGTCAATAGCCTTGAGTTCGGCGTCGCTGTCGGGACGGTGGCCGTTGACCAGAATCGAAAAGGCGATGGTCTTGCCGCTGGCTGCGTTCAGGTAGCCGGTGAGGGCATTGGCCTCGTTGTGCGTGCCGGTTTTGGCCCACAGGTGATTTTGCAGCGGCGTGTTCTTGAAGCGGTCGCTGAGTGTTCCGTCCACTCCAGCCACAGGCAGAGTCTCGCGCAGGGCCGCGCCCCACGGCTGCCGCGCTGCATAAACCAGTAGTTGGGTCATGGCGCGCGGAGCGATGCGGTCGTCGGTGCTCATGCCGGAGCCGTCATAGAAGAAGAAGTCGTTGTCGTCGACTCCCGCGTCCACCAGAAACTGGCGCACCACGCGCGTGCCTTCCTCAAAGCTGCCTTCGGTGCCGTGTACCTTGCCCAGCAATCGCAAAAGTAACTCAGCGTGCAGGTTCTGGCTGATCTTATTCGTGACCATAATGTCCTGGCTGACGGGGACGGAGACGCGCGCGGCGAGAACCCTGCGGCCCTCGAGCGGCGCGGCCACGGTGGTCAGTGTGGAGCGGGTCAGCATGAGCGGTTGGGCACGCTCGTTAGAAAAATCGCCGGTCACAGCGGGCAGCTTGTGGCGGACGAGCGCGCTGCCCTTTACCGTAACTCCACGGCTGCGCAGCGCCTCCTTGAAGGCGGCTGCGGCAAACTCCGCTGGATCGTCCACGGCCAGGTCCACGTGAAATCCCTCGGGCAGCACGGTGCCCCAGACGCGAACCATCGGCCTGCCGGGCAGGCGGGCAATGCCGGGGTGAGCGGGGTGCTGAGTCGCCGTGTTCTGCGCGGTCGGGTTGGGAGCCGCAACGGTCGCCGTGATGTCCAGCGTGAAGAAGTCCAGCTTCGGGCTCCACGCGGCTACTGCGGCTGTTGGACCGCCCTTGTTGCTTGCGTCCGGATTGGCGGCCAGCGCCAGATTCACGGTGTTGTCATTGAAGGTGAGCGCGGAGATCGGCGCGCCGTAATCCCAGATCACATCTTCCCAGGCCCAGTTTTCGCCGTAGGGCTGGTCGAGATAGAAGCTGTCGTCGCCCACCACGTTGCCCTCGATGATGCGCACCCCGGACTGCCGCACTTGCTCGGCGAGTTGATCGAGCGCGGCCAGAGGGTTGGGCGGTGGCACCGGCGGGCCAGCAGTTGACGTTGCGGAAAAGGCCGATGCAGTCGGGCTTGCGGCTACCGTCACAGGTTCCGGCGCGCGGTAGGGGTAGCTGCGAAGGCTCAGCGTCGGGTCGCCCGCGCCAAGCAGAATCAGGTTGCCGTGCAGGACGCCTCTCTTGCTCACCTTGCCCTCGGCCACTACGCTGGTGGTCCAGGTAAGGGTCTCCACGGGCAGCAGCGCAAAAGCGGCGGTGGTGGTCACCAGTTTGTTATTCGATGCCGGAATAAAGAGGCGGCCTTCGTTCAACCCGTAAAGCGGCGTGCCGTCCAGCGTCACCACGCTGATGCCGATCTGTGCATGGCTCAGGGCAGGCACGGCCAGAATCGCATTGATGCGGTCAGCCAGGGACGCGTTGGCTGGAGCAATTTGCGTGGAAGGATTGACGGCAGGTTGCGCCTGAGCGCGGGCCATCAGCCCGGTGAGCGGAATCAGAAAAAATGCCAGCAAAAGCGCCGGAAACCGCCGAAAGAAGATCATGAAAGAAGTTTAGCAGCAGGGTTGAGTTCACAGCGTACCATCAGAAGGGGAGCGCGGCTTTTCGGATCGCGACGAGCGAACGATCAAAGCTTTACCAGGAAGCTGTTTCATAACCCGGCTTTGAAAGGGCACGGCTTCTGCCATGCCGGGACAGCACCAATAAAATCGCGGGCGTTAGCCCCTGAGGGAAGGGTTTCAAGAGGCTGTAGGCGGTTGTGAAACGGCCTCTGATCAACCGAGGACTGGCACGAGAGAATGATTGAACTCCAGCGGGCAATTACATCCTGGCAACTGCGCACCCGCGCGCTCGCGCTGGGCCGGCACACGCTGGTGATGGGCATCGTCAACATCACGCCTGACTCGTTCAGCGACGGGGGACTGTTTCTCGATTCTGAAGCTGCGGTGATACACGCCCTTCAGTTGCTGGAGGAAGGCGCCGACATTCTCGACCTTGGCGCGGAAAGCACGCGGCCCGGATCGCGAGCGGGCGGACCTGCCGCGGCGGTGAGCGCGGAAGAAGAGCAGGCGCGGTTGCTGCCGGTGCTGAAAGAAATTCTGCGCGCGCGGCCCGATGCTGTGGTTTCGGTGGACACCTACAAAGCGGCTACGGCAAAGGCTGCTCTCCATGCGGGCGCGGAGATTGTGAACGACGTGAGCGGCTTAACGTGGGACGCGGAGATGGCGAAGGTTTGCGCGGAAGCCCGTTGCGGTGTCGTGCTGATGCACACGCGCGGGCGGCCCGAGGAGTGGAGTGCGCAACTGCCCCTCGCAGCAGATGTGTTGCTGGAGACCGTCCGCGCGGGACTCGCGGCAAGTGTTGCAAAGGCGATGGCGGCCGGAATCGGACCCGAGACCATTGTGCTCGATCCCGGCTATGGTTTTGGCAAGCGGTTTGAAGAGAATTATTCTCTGCTGGCGCGGCAACAAGAGTTGCTTTCGCTGGGCAGGCCGCTGCTGGCCGGGGTAAGCAGGAAGTCATTTCTTGGGCGGACGCTGGCTCCGCTGCATTGCGGAAGCGATGCGCCGCCGGAGGCGCGCGAGGCGGCCGGCATCGCCGCGATGGCGGCCGCTATTTTGCATGGAGCTTCCGTTGTGCGCGTTCATGCAGTGAGGCAGGCCGCGGAAGCCTCGCGCATTGCCGACGCCGTGCTGGATGCGCCCATTTGCAACAACTCGTTGGCCTGAACTACCTGCTCATTTTGCAGAGACACAGACCAGGCTGATCCTGCCTGTATTTACTTTTGAGCCGCGCTCCCTTCAACGCCCAGCGCCTTGAGGCGAATCTGCGCAAGATGGTAACTGGAAGACTGGAAAGCCATTGGTTCCTTCGGCTTTTCCAATTTGCGGTAATCGGCGATGGCGATATCCCGCTCGCCGTACTGCTCGGCGATGCGCCCGAAAGCATACCAGTAATCGTCATTGGGCTCGTCCAGATTAAGTTCGTCCATGGCGTGCAGCAGCAGGTCGCGCGCCTCTTTGGTTTTTCCGGTTTCAGCATAGAGGCAAGCCAGCGTATGCAGATGACTTGAATTGTCCTTGGACAACTGCGTTGCTTTAATCGCGGCGGCGATATCGGCGTTTTCCACCTTGCCGGTAAATAACGCATACCAGGCCAGGGTATTTAATAAATTGGCATTCTCCTTGCCCTGATCCACCAGTTTTTGCGCCCAGCCGCGGGCGGCCGTGAAGTTGCAGCGGGATTCCTCGATATACATCTTTCTCCGCAGTGCTTCCTCATCTCCATCCAACAGCTTCAGCCGCTGGTCGGCAACGGCCAGGGCGTCATCAAAACGGCCCAGATTCTCCAGTGCCCAAACATTATCAATGAACGCAGCAATGGACTCCGGATATTGCTTGACCAACTCCGAGGAGGCCGGCAGCAACTTGGCAAAGTCGCCATCTGTGGAGTAACCGGATGTCAGTGCCAGCAAAATGTTGGTTCGTTCGTGCTCATTGCTGGCTTCTTTGAGCGCACTCTCAAGTATGGCTATCCCTTTAGCCGTCGTGGGAGGTTTGTAGAAGGCCAGCCACGACGCAGCGGCCAGCGTCATCTTGTGCGCGTCGGCGGCCTCGCCTTTGATCCAGAAGCGAGGGAAAACGTAGCCGCCCAGCGGGTCATCGCCGCCGTTCAGGTGATAGTCCTCGCGGAGCCAATCCAGCATGACCTTGGCACCCTGCAGGTCGCCTGCCTGAATACGGTCGAGAACATACAAGCAAATAGCCGCAGGAATATAAGGCAAAACCTTGTATTGACCGTCTTCTTTCAGCACAAAGACCGTCTTGTTGTTGCCGGGAATCAGCAACCTGACGCGATAACCGGTTGCATCGCTGCCTTCCGCTTTGGCGTCGGCTCTCTGCAAATCGATATCGATTTCAACATCCAGTGAGCTGTTTTGGCGCGCCAATAGGCTCTTCCAGCGCTTTCCGGAATTCAATGCGTTCTTGATCTCGACCGGGTCTGCGTGGTCCAGCAATTCAATCTCGTAGCGGCTGAGAACCGCGCGTCGTTTGGCCTCGGTCAACTCCGGATCGTTGATGAGCACAAAATAGCGTTTCGCGAGGTCGGTGGGCGTATCGGCATATTGAATCTCTTCGTGGCGCTGGGCATTTCGTAATGTGGAAGCCAGCCCAACCGCCCAGGCGGCATTTTCTCCCGACGCGCCAGCCTCAAGAAAGTCCGCCGCCAGCGGGTAGCGGCGCGTCCACATCAGCAACTGACCGGCGGAGCGAGCAGATTCCTTGAAGGCCTCCTCGCCGCTGGCGCGCTTGTTCAACTCGGCCAGTCCCGCCTTGCTTCCATGCAGTATGGCTTCGCATGCGCCAATCAGCGGGGTAGGTTGGGTATTCAGGGATTGCGCGGCCTTGATGGCTCCCTCAGGGTCGCTGCCATAGAAAAGCGCGTAAGCAAGGTTGTTGGCGATGCCCAACTCGGTCAGCTTCTGCTGGCCAAGTTTCTGGTATTCGGCAATCGCTTCTTTCATTTTGCCCGGGTCGCCATAACGCCGTCCGGATGTGTCGTACTCCAGCAGAATCGCCAGGTTTGCCTTGATGCTGTCGTCGTCCGGGTCCAAACGCTCAGCTGCGCGGTAAGCTTCGGCTGCGCCGGCCCAATCACTGCCCGGACGGAGTTCGCGGCCTACCAGGTCGCGCTTAAGAATCTCCGCCAGCGTCTTCTCGGCAAGCGCGGATTGAGGATCAAGCTTGATGGCCTGCTTTGCCTCAGCGCGCGCCGCCTCTCCCATGCTCGCGTCCAGCAGCACCTTGGCCAATTGCAGATGATGCACCGCGTCGTTAGGGTTAAGCGCAATCAGGCTGTGATAACTGGCCAGCGCCTCGCCTACTTTGCCATCGTGCAGCAGCGCCGCGCCCTTCGATTCAAAGTTGACCAGTATCGGCGGGCCTTCCAGCAGCTCCGCCACCTTGTTGCGCAGTTCTGTTGCCTCGGCAACCGTGTAACGCCTCTTGACGGAATCGAAGACCAGGCGCGCGGTTACCACGCCATCCTTGTCCTGGGAAAACTGTTTGGTCAGCAGGGCCGGGCCCACGGAAATATTTTCATCGCGGGGCAGTTCCTTCGGTATAAATCCGGCTGGAGGAACAATTTTGTAATCCCATTCTGTGCTGAAAGGTTCACTCAGTTCCCAGTCGGCGGTGCGTGGCGTCTTCGGCTTCTCCTTGTCAACGGCTATTTTTTTATTTTCCCCGTCGTCCCGGTGCTTCAATTCATCAGGCAACTGCAAAAACAGCCCTTCCATGCGAATGGCCGCTATTGCATCATCCAGATCCGTGTAGCCCCGCTTGGCTTTCTCGCAGGCAAGCGTCAGTTCAAACTGCTGCGTCAGGTCGGCGGGGTCAGTGCGTTCAACCCTGGTTAATTTGTCTGAGACATATTGCCCCTTGATGTAGTCGATGAGGCCGTCTCGAGTTTCCTTGTCCGGCTTGTCGGCATAGTAGGAGCGGTAATGCGATTCAAAGACGCCTTGGGGCCGGGTTTTCTCAATTACCGATGCCGGGCCATTTTCGCTTAAAGTAATTTCACGAAACTCGAGCAGCAAATTGTCTTTTGAGGAGAACTCCGGCGTCTTGACCAGCGAAGTGGTTTCCGGGCGAGCAATCAGCGCCATCCGGCCCTGATCGTCAGCCGGCAACTGCCCCAGCCGGGCATATTGATCCGTGGCATCGATCCAGAGTGCGGGTTTCCCGTGCGCCGGATTCCCCGGCACATAGACAATGGCGTGATCGAAGGCTCCCATGCCCGGCAGATCTGCGGGGACATCCATGCGCGCACCGGCATTAAGCAGGGCCACGTAGGCGGGAATGCCCGCGGCGCGCAGCATGGTCACCAGCAGGGTCGCCTTATCTTTGCAGTCACCGTATTTGTGGCCAAGTGTCTCTGCCGGGTCGTGGGGCGCCAGGGCGGCTTCGCCAAATTCGATGCCGGTGTAGCGAACCTCGCGGTCAAGAAAATTTAAAATCGCTTCTTCCTTATCTGCCGCGGTCTTCTTGCCGCTGATGAGCTTTTCAACGGCCGGCTGCACTTCTTTTGTAGAGGCATGGCTATCCACAATCTGTGCATACGCGGTTGCAATCGCCTGCCACGAGGCTCCGGTGGAAAACTGAATCTCGGGGAATCGCGCCACATCCGGGGGCAGATTCGGTTCGCGCGGCTCAAAACCCTCCAGCGGCCCCAGCTCAAAGCTGATTGTCACCCGGCCATTGGATTCAGCACGCGCCGGCTTCAGTTCCGGCAGCAGCAGGTTGCTGAAGTGCAGCAAAAGGGACGATGGCGCATCGAAGACAGCGCGGCTGTGCGCCACCGGAACCCGCTCGCGGCCGAATGTAATCTGGCCCACCCGCCCCGCGGAGAAAAAAGGTTCGGTCTCCGTCTCTATGTACTCCTCCTCGATCACCACGCCGGGAGCGACTGCTGGAAACGGCGCACGCACTGTTTTGCCGTCGCTGTAAATTTTGTAGTCGCCTTCACGTGCCGGAGACTCGGTGATCGTATTGGGATCGAGCTCATGCACGGAAAAGTCGGGCGCAATCACCCGGACCCGAATCGTGGGCCGCGCCTCATGCCATGGCTCCCATCCCACCGCGACCTCATCCCATCCCTCGGCGCCTTTCTGGGTAATCACCTTGTAGACCACATGGCCCACATGAACGGCGCGCCCCGCTTCATCAAAGGTGTAGCTCTCGTCGTCAACCAGAATGGCGACGTTCACTCCCTCTGGCGCAACAACCGCCGATGCCGCTTCAAAAAGCGTCTTCGGCTCAACGGAAAACGGGGACGCCTTCCAAGGCTCGACGGCTGGCTGAGCCAGGGAAGCGGGTACTGAAACCAATGCAAAAACTGCGCAAGCAAAAGCAGCGAGGCGGGAACAAAACAAAAAATAGAACAATGAAGCACCTGCCTGAATGAGATGCACATCATGGTAGCCGGGGCAGTCGGGATTAGCAAATTGAATCTCGCCTGGATCAAAAACAGTTTTGCGACTGGAATTTCTTCTGAATCGTAACGCGACAATCAGAGACAAAGATTGCTGGCCAGGGATGCACGCCTTGCGGCATTGGCGTTCTCTCGAGCTATCTCAGAACTGCGGAAGTTTTTAGCCGCAGGCGGCGCACTGGCCGGCTCTGTGCGCCGTCTTGCGGCAAAGCGCAATGCATGGCTTTCCTGGCAAGCAAAAAATTGACAAAATGGCGGGCGGGGTCAATGGCTGGGGCGTTCCAGTATTGAAGTCCCAAAATGGAAGCCGGACCACGCGTGTTGCGGGTCCGGCTTCGGTTTACAGGACTGGCCAGTTTCATGGCTGAATTGTAATAGGCCCTCCAGGCGGGGTAGGCGCCGGCCGGCGCGGTTGAATCACCGTCATTTGCACGGTTGCCGTGGCCGTTGCGTAGTCGGTTGAGTCGGTGGGTTTGAACGTAACAGAAAGCGTCTGCAAGCCGGCGGGGAGCACCGTGCCGGGGCCTGGCGAATAGATGAAGGTTCCGGGCACAGACGCGGTGGCGTCGAGCTGTGTTGCGCTCAGGGCCGTTCCATAGGGAATGGACGCCGGATTTGTCCAGGTGATGGACGGCGTGGCCTGCTTCACAGTCAGTTGAACAGTTGCCGTGGTCGTTGCGTAGTCCGTTGTATCCGTGGGCGTAAAGGTGGTTGAAAGGGTGTGCAGGCCCGCGGAAAGCACGGTTCCGGAAGCAGGCAAATAGACAAAGTTCCCCGCCACGCTGGACTGGGCGTCAAGCTGCGTTCCGCTCAGCGGCGTGGGATAAGTAATGGCCGCCGGCGTGGGCCAGGTGATCACGGGGGCTGCCAGCAGATGGACGGTAACGGTGTCGGTGACGTGAACTTGTTCGGTATCGGAGATGAGGGCTGCGTCCAGGCCGGAATCCGTATCGTGAACGGTCAGATTCTCGTTTACGGCGATGAGGAGCGAATCCATTTCTTTCGGAGCGTCGGTAACCGTAATATGTTCAACATACGCGATCACGATCGGGAAAAGAACATCCTCTGTATCTGTTGCTGAGATATGCTCGTTCACCGCGATCTGGACGGCGTCTTTTTCGCCGATTGTGTCGGTAAAGTTGAAGGCCTCGTGATCCGTAATCACTGCTGGAAAGAAAACTTTATCTGAATCGTTAAAAGTAAAATTCTCCGTGTCCGTCACGATCGCATACGCGGATTCCGGCTTCGGTCTCGGCGAGGACGGAGAAACATGAACGATGAAGGTGTCATCGAGAGCGGCGCCGTTCACGTCTCTTACGCTTATTTCAATCTCATAGTCGCCGGCCTCTGTCGGAACTCCTGAAAGGGCAACCGTATTGGATCCTGTCTCGACTGCCAGCCCCGGTGGCAGATCGCCGGACACCGTCATGCTTAGCAAACCCCATCCGCCTATGGCCTGAATGGAAGAATGAAAAGGCAAGCCAACCGTCGCCTCCGGGAAGGCTTTTTGCACAAAGGCGAGCTGCGGGGAGCGGCCGGATGGGTCTGTCGTTGTGGCGTGGGGCACGAGGCCTGGGCCGCGCGACGCAACCTGGCCGGCCGCATTCACCGCGGCCGGTCCCAGCATAAACAGCATGAGAATCAAGAGGCCAAAGCCTCCACCCATTCTTTCCGGAAATCTCATCTCTTTCCCCTTTCCTTGTCGGGCGATCTAACCTGCATCTGATGCCGAACGCGTTAGGAGAAGGTGATAGTCACCGTGACCTGGATGATCTGTCCGCTGGCCACAGCGACGGGCGTGATGCTGGCGGAACTCAACGGACCGTACCAGGGCTCCGGTGAGGTCTGGGTCACGCAAAAAGCCGGGCTGTTGGTTTCAATACTGCTGGGGTTGGTGGTCGTGCTGAAGCCGATATTCGCGCAGGTGCTGATGATCGAATAAACCGTCCCCACGGTCCCGGTCTGGTTGGCTGTGATGGAGCCGGAAAGCACCATAGAGAAGGGGCCGGCATATCCCGTACCAAAATTGTAAGTGTAGTTGAGCGAGCTGCCGGTGCAGTAGTAGACACCGCAATAGCCTAGCGCGGGAAACGTGTTGAGATTGTGAACCAGCCCGCAGAACTGGAAGGTCGCATTACAAGGCGATGCGCCGCTGGCCGGGCCGAGGACAATCATGTAGTCGCCGGGGACCTGATAGCCCGACAGCAGGCCGATCAGATAGCCTTGTGCGCTGGATTCAAGGGCGTTCTCAAAGTCGCGATGCGCGACCACGGTTCCATCCGGGTTCTTGACGTCGATTACCCAATGGCCATGCATTTTGAGGCCTTCGTGCGTGCCGCTGCCCTGGCCTGCGGACATCAGGCCTGCCCAATTAGGAGAGGCCAGCGCGGCGGGGGAATAGTCGGTTGCAGTGGTTGCAGCGCCGCCATTGACGGGCATTCCAACCTGCGCGGCGAGATGTTTTTCAGCCGCCGGAGCGGCGGACTGTCCGGACGCGGGGAGGCTCAGCCCCAGGCCGAGTACGGCGGCCAGGGCTGCGGTAAAGAAACGGTTGCTGCGAGAAAGAAAAACTGTCTTCAAGTTCATCGCCGACTCCTGTATCTGTTGCGTTTCCAATTCAGTTGCATATTGCCCTGGCGTTCCAACAGAGCGCGGCCCGCGTTACGCGCAAATGCCTAGGAGAACGAGATGGTGACCGACACCTGGATGATCTGGCCGTTGGCTACCGGGATGGCGGTGATGGTGGTGCCAGTGAACGCGTTGATGCCGTACTGTCCCGCGGTTGCCGTGCATGTGGCGGGCGAGATCGCTGTCAGGCTCCCCGGCGTACCGATTGGGCCTGTTGGGCAGGTACCGGTATAGGTTTGAACGCTATCAATTGTGCCCGCCTGGCTGGCCACCGCGGAGCCCGACCACACCATGTAGTTCGACGCCAGCAAATTGTAGTTCTGGCTGGTCTGGTAGGTGAGCGTGGCGAAGCAAGAGTAATTGGCGCACGTCGTTGCAGCAGGGCTGGATGTCAGGGAGCGAACGATTGCGCAGCCCTGAACTGCGCTGCCGGACAGTTTGCACGGCGCCGTGCCCGTAGACGAAACATAAATCTCACCATCGCTGGGGACCGCGTATCCGGAGATCAGCCCGATGAGGTACGCGGCGCCGCCCGCCTGCAACTGGTTCTCAAACTCATGATGGTGGGCCAGCGTGCCGTCGGGGTTCTTGATGTCGATGACCCAGTGGCCATGGACCTTCAATCCCTGGCCAACAGTGTTCGATCCCTTGGGCGCGCCGGCGGTTGCCACGGCGGAAGCCTGCGCACCCGGCGCGGGCGCCTGGGCCTCGCTCAAATTTTGCACGCTGCTATTGGACCCAGCAAACATTGGAGAAGCAGCGCCGGCTGGAGCCTGGCTTGCCGCGGTTAAGCTGAGTCCCAGGCTGAAAACAACGGCCAGAACAACGGTGAGAAAACGGCAGGGACGAGAGAGAGATACGGTCTTCGAGATCATCGCGAACTCCTGTGGTGTGAAATACGGAGATATGGCCTGCCCAAAAAGCCAGACAAACTTCATGAGCAAATTTGCACACTGATATGTGGCTGGTTGAAACGATTTGTGACAACAGCCGCAAAACAAAATTACAAATGTAGGATGAGGCAGCTATGTTACTCCGCGTTTCAGCGGAACCGGAGAATGTGGTGCGTCAACCGAGATAAACGCTGGCATACCCCAGGGGGATGATGATTGGTACGATGTAAAGGAATGCTGCCAGATGAATAAAATAGCTGTCAAGTATTATTTTTCAAAATAATTGTAATTTGCGTTGCCGGCCAATTGGCAGAGAAATTTGAGTGCTTATTCAAGGCGGCCATTGACCAATTTCTGGCGTCGGCTTGCATCTCATCTTCCCGGCTCAACCCGCCCAGGGTTTATCATCAAAGCAGGTGCCGGCTGGCGAGGCTGCGCCTTCAATTTGCAGCTTGGTTTCGCGCGCGCCTTTCTCAAAAGGCAGCCGGAGCTGCGGTATCCCTCACAAAATAATGGATGCAGAAACGGATCGAGATGCGAGCAAAAACGGCAGTAGTGTTGGGCGCCCAGTGGGGCGACGAGGGCAAGGGAAAGATTGTCGATGTGCTGAGCGAGCGGTTTTCCGCGGTGGCGCGCTATGCCGGCGGGCACAACGCCGGGCACACGGTCATCCACGGCAAGCAGAAGTTCGTGCTGCAGCTGATTCCCTGCGGAGTGCTGCGGCCGGGCTGCAAGAGCGTAATCGGCAACGGGGTGGTGATCGATCCAATCTTCTTTTTGCAGGAAGTGGCCAAGCTGCGCGGCCTGGGCGTGGATGTGGACGGGCGGCTCTTTGTCTCGAACCGGGCGCAGGTGATTTTGCCCTACCATCGGATGATCGAGCTTGCGGCCGAGCACGCGCCGGGGCGGAAAAAGATCGGCACCACGCTCAAGGGAATCGGTCCGGCCTACGAGGAGAAGATGGCGCGCAGCGGTCTGCGGGTGGTGGACCTGCTTAGGCCTGAGCTTTTGAAGACGCACATCGAAGCGGCCTGTCAGGAAAAGAACGCCATTGCCCACGCGCTCTTTGGATCAGGCCCTCTGGAGCCGGCCAAGATTTATGACGAGTACGCGGCGGCGGCGGAGCAGATTCGCCCCTTTGTGGCCGACACCGGTCGCCTGCTGCACAAGGTGCTGGCCGAGGGCGGCAGCGTGATGTTCGAGGGTGCGCAGGGAACCATGCTGGACATCGACCACGGGACATATCCCTTTGTCACCTCTTCCTCGGCAGCGGCGGGGGGTGCAGCAACCGGGAGCGGCGTGGGTCCGACGGCGATCGGCACGGTAATCTCCGTAACCAAGGCATACGTGACGCGGGTTGGCGAAGGACCGTTCCCCACCGAAATCAAGGATGCGGCCGGCGAACACCTGAGAGCGCGCGGCAACGAATATGGCGCGGTGACTGGAAGGCCGAGACGCTGCGGCTGGCTGGATATTCCGCTGCTGCGTTACTCCAACCAGGTGAACGGCGCAGAGTGGCTGGTGATCACCAAAATGGATGTGATGGACGAGTTGGAAGAGATCCCCATCTGCGTGGGCTACGAGATCGGCGGCAAAGTGACCGACGAAATTCCCGCCGATGTGCTGGGCCTGGAGCAGATCAAGCCGGTCTATACCAAGATGAAAGGCTGGCGTTGTTCGACTGAGGGAATCAAGGAGTTCGATAAGCTGCCCCCGGCGGCTCAGGAGTATCTGCGTTTTCAGGAGCGGGAGAGCGGTGCCAAAATCGGAATGGTTTCCACCGGCCCGGATCGGGACCAGACAATAGTGCTGCCGGAGTTTGCCGCGGCGCTTGATCATATGCACGCATGAAAATGGTACAAGTGGGAGCGAGTGGGATGATCAGCTTTACTGTACGGTTGAAATTTGCTCTGGAAGACCGGGACAAGGTTGCTGAAACTCTGCGTGCCTTGGCCACCGCCTCGCGTCAGGAGCCGGGATGCGTGAGCTATGTTCCCCACCATCTGGAGGACGACCCGGACACCGTGCTCATCTATGAGCAATACCGGGATTCGGGCGCCCTGGAAGCGCACCGCGGATCGGAACACTTCAGAATCCATGCCGTGGGCGGGCTCTATCAGATGATGCGGGAGCGAAATATCGAGAATCTTGTTGCTTTCGTTTGACACTCGGCCCGGTCAAACCGGTGGGTGTTTTCGCAGGGAGAGGCAGCCTGACCACGGAGAGTTAAAAGCAAGTTAATTTGATTGACCGCCTCGGCCTTGCGGGGATACTATCCTTTACGGTTAAGTTTGCAATGCTGCTCAACTCCGACAAACCCGTAAGCCGCCACAAGCCTTTAGCCTTGGCGATTTTCCTTTTGCTGAGTGCGCCTTTGCTCTCTGCCGTGACCCAGCCCCAGCACCACAGCTTGCCCAAGGGGCAGAAGCACGAGAGCCACCACGAGATCGACCAGATGGAACAGGCATGGCGGAATGCCATGATGACGGCGGACGTTGGCTCAATGAGCTCTCTTTTGGCCGACGATTTCATCTCCATCGGCGCCAACGGCACGCTGCATACCAAAGAGGAGACACTGGCCAGGCTGAAAAACTGGCGGGAGCATCATACCGCCCTCGATCTTTCAGACCGCAAGGTGCGTTTTTATGGAACTACGGCGGTCGTTACCTCTCTCGCAAACGTGACTGGCGTCAACTCTGACGGCGAGCCTTCCGGAAGCTACCGCTATACGCGGGTTTACGTGCGCAATGCGCAGGGCAAATGGAAGATCGTGAGTTTTGAGGCCAGCCAGATTCGCGAATCGCGCGAACAAAAGTAGCCAAACGCCAGAGCAACCGGCGATGGCAAGAATTGTTCCGTTACAATTAACCGATGCCTGAGCTGCCAGAGGTTGAAACAATCGCCCGCGGTGTTAACAAACGTGTGCGCGGCGACCGCATCGTCGAGATCTGGTTCGGCAGCCATCGCGAGCCCTTCAAAACTCCGCCTCTCCGCCAGGCCAAAGGGCTGGAGGAGCGCGTGATTCTGGCGGTTCATCGCACCGGCAAGCATATTGTCTGCGAGCTGGGGGCTGCAGATACATCCGAACCGAAGGGAGGCCGGGCTTTCAACCGCCGCAAAAAGTCCGCAAAATCAAGCCCGGCTTTAGCCCCGGAAAAATCGCTTCCGCCTGATTCTTTCGTCGCACCTTCCGCCCAATGGATCGTGCATCTGGGCATGACCGGGAGATTGCTGGTGACCACTCCGGATGCTCCCGTTGCTGACCACACCCATGCGCGATTGACTCTTTCCAGTGGACGGGAGCTGCGCTTTGTGGACCCGCGCCGCTTCGGCCGGCTGGAATTTCGCGACCTGGCCCGCAGCCCCGGATTTAGTGCACCGGGAGCCGATCCGCTGAGGGTGACGGCGGCCGAATTTGCACGGATTTTCCACGGCCGCCGGCTGGCTATCAAAGCGGCTTTGCTCAACCAGAGCCTGCTCTCCGGGATCGGCAATATTTACGCCGACGAAAGCCTCTTTCGCGCCGGCATTCGTCCGCGCCGGCTGAGCGGCCGTTTGACCCGGGCAGAGTTGGAAAAGCTGCGCCTGTCGCTGACCGAAGTTCTCGAGCACGCCATCCGGCTGGGTGGCTCTTCCGTTAGTGATTATGTGGATGCTGATGGTGTGAAGGGCTTCTTCCAGCTCGAACACTGCGTTTACTTGCGCACCGGGCTTCCCTGCCGCCGTTGCCAAATGCCGATCCGGCGAATATTGCTGGCTGGACGGGGAACACATTACTGTCCCAACTGTCAGCACTGAATAGATTCTTCTATGATTTTCTGGAGAAAGCCTCTGGGATTCCCTCCAGAATCAGGGATTTTTCTCAAATCTATTTACCGTAAATCAAAGAAATTAAAAGGTAATATGATTGGCCCAAAGATTGCTATTAACTAGATGCCAGTGATGTATGGGCGTTGGAAGAATGCTGACCAGCCCAAAGATAAGCAGATACCCGGCAAGAGCCTCCGCCAAAGTAGCGGTCCTGAATTAGGAACACCGGCCGGTAGATCTGAAGTAGGAACGACGGGAACAAGCGTCGGCCACGTGATACTTGGGAGGCCAGTGACAGCCACATACTACGAGCGCCACTCTTTTTGAGTGGCGTTTTTGCTTTTAGAGCCTTGTGAGCTGAATTTGGGACACAATCCGCCAGATAGCCAGGAACGTTAGTGCTCTCTGGTTCACTTGCCAGCCTCAAGGGTTCTATGTAGTATGGGAGTTGCCTATCAAGCGGCTGACGCGAGCCACCCGGAAGGGGCAGAGCAAGCTCGCCGTGGAAGAAGAGACTTCACCGGGCAGGTCATTTATTTTGGATCTGCCAGCGGCGTGGTTTTCATAGGACAAGGCATCACCTGAATAGGACGCTGACCGCATCGTCAAGTTTCTGACAGCCAGGTTAAGAGTTGATGCATACTCTGGTGTGTCCGGTGCCCGGAAGTATTTTCACTGAGGTCATACAGAGGTAATTTTGGGCCGCAGAGGCTGTACCGGCCTTGCAAGCTGCGAGCGCGAGTTTGAAGAAAGACCGGATTCGGCTGAAATCTGTGGGGTTTCTCAAGGTTCCAGGGATTTTGCGTGAACTGGCGGGCAAAGCCCCCCTGGCATTTTTCACGTTGTCCTGCAACGGGTTTCGCCGTTCAGAGTTGTTTTGTTTGTTCCATATTGAACCGCGGCAGCGGCGTCCGGCAGTGAAAGAGCTCGAGAACGCAACGCAATGAAGTAAAAGGTAATGCAACAGGAAGTTTACGCATGACGACAGAATTAACGCAGCCCCAACCCGAATTGGGGCCAGCTCCAGCCAATGGCCAGGGGCCGTCTCAAGGGCATCGGCGCCGCCGGCGCCGCCGCAAAAACAAGAGCAGCCAGGCAGTAGCGCAGGTACAGGGGCCTTCGCTTCAGGCACAGCCTCAATCTGAACCCCAGGCTCAGCCCCAACCCGCGCCTGTCCGGCACAAACCGGCCCCCGCGCGCCAGAGCACCCGCCAGGGCGCGCCCCAGGGTGGGCACCAGAACCAGGAACGGAAGAAAAAGAAAAAATTCTTCCAAAAAGGTTCTGCGTCCGCGGCGCAGCCCGGCAACAGCATTGCGGCTCCCTCGCAGGGCAAGCGCAAAACAAAGCAGAAGGGGCCAAGGGAGTTTGTGGGGCCAATGGACCACAGCTACCGGGTTGCAAACGGAAACATCGCCGACGGCCCGCCCTCTACAATTCAGATGACCAGCAGCGGTTACAATGGCGCTCATTACCAGGAGATCTACGATCCGCAGCCTGCCGTCGCTATCCGCCACGACGCGCCTACTCGCATTTACTGCTTCATTGAGGATCTGTTTTTCCTGGCCAAGATTCAGGAGACAGCCCGCAAACTCGGCGTGAAGGTCGAGTTTATCAAGGGCGGCGACAAGGACATGGTGGCCAAACTAACCGATATGCCGGAAGAAGAGCGGCCCAAACTGCTGGTCTTCGACCTGAATAACCTGAACGCCAAGCCCATCTCGCTGATTCCCAAGTTCAAGGCCAAGCTGAAGAAAGCCACATCGATCATCGGCTTTCTGAATCATCTGCAAGGCGAACTCAAGGCAAAGGCTCTGGAGGCCGGCTGCGACACGGTGATGCCGCGCTCAGCGTTCTCGCAGACCCTGCCCAACCTGCTGCGCCGCTATGGCGTCGAAGAAGAAGAAGACCATATGCCGCAGCCGGCGTAAGGCGGTTCAGGATGAACAAATAAAGGGCGTTTCCGCCAAGGGAGCGCCCTTCTTGCACATGTAGAACTCTATCCCGGAGGCCATGAAAGTGCGCGGCCGCCGAGCAGATGGACGTGGAGATGGTCCACCGTCTGGCCGCCGTCGGAACCTGTGTTGATGACCACGCGGTATCCCGCGGTCAGGCCCATTTCTCGAGCAACCTCGGTAGCGGCCCACAACAGGTGGCCGAACAGCTTGCCGTCACTCTTATCGGTGTCGTCAAGCGAGGTGATGTGCTCGCGCGGCGCCACCAGCACATGCACGGGGGCCTGCGGATGAAGGTCCGCGAAGGCGTAGCACAGCTCGTCTTCGTAGACCGCTTTCGAGGGAATGCTTCCATCAATGACCTTACAAAAAATGCAACTCATGGCGACACCAGTGTGTAAAAGGGCATTTCCTTGCGATGACCGAATTCTGGATAAAACCCCATTATCGGTCAGCGATAACAACACTTTAATACAGGGGAATCGATATGGGGTGTATAAATATGTTCGCGGGCCGGCCGGATCTGAATTGCCGTGTTTGCAATTCACTTATTTCCGGCGTGCAACGCTTCGGCCTGCAAGGAGGACGTCATGTCGTCACGCACCATCTTCCTGAGCAGGCTGATTGGCCTGTACTGTGTTCTGCTTGTGCCATTCATGTTCGTTTACAGGCAAGCCAGCCTGGATTCGATTACAGGAATTCTTCACAATCCCTCGTTGATTCTGGTTCTGGGCGTGTTCACGCTGGCCATTGGGCTGGCAATGGTTCTGGCGCACAATATCTGGTCGGGCGGCGCGCTTGCGGTGGTTGTCACCCTGGTCGGCTGGCTATCGCTGCTCAAAGGCCTGTTCATCCTGTACCTGCTGCCTTATGTTGGAGCGGAATGCTACCTGAATGTACTCCGGAATCCTCTGTTTTTCTACGCGTGCATGGTACTTTGGCTGGCAATTGGCATTTACCTCGCCTGCGCCGGATTTACGTTGAAGCAAAAATCGTAAAACGGCCTGCCAGTTGAACCCCGTGTCAACTGCTGTGATCTGCAATAATCTTCCAGCCCTTGGGGCCCTTTTGCCATACCAGCGAAAAGACTCCGTCGTCCTGTTTTGCAGTGCCCTTGGCGGAGCGCTCCAGATGAAAATTGCCGGTCACTACGGCAAACTCGGCTGGACCGCAGGAACCGCGAAGCAGGCGAACTTCGAGATGGTCGAAGGTAAGGGTCCCCATCTGCGCAGGGGTTGAGTAAGCCCGCGAGTAGCTCTCCAGGATGGGTCCATACCCCTTGCGGATGGTGCTGCCGATAAACGTTGTGTCGGGGGAGTTCTCGTAGGCCTGCATGAAGGCGGGAATATCGGCGCGGTTCCAGGCGGCGGTTTGTGCCGCCAGCGTTGCCCGAATCTCCGCCTCTTCGCCGCCGGATTGAGCGCGGGCGGCCACGCCGCCATGAGACAAGGCTGTAATCAGGAATAGAACGAGGGAAAGCTTTTTCATGCGAGTTCCTCCGCGTCCAGCTTACAATGGCTGCGTCTGTTGCGCTGCCAGGCGGCGCGGATGAGCCGTTCAGGTTAATCTTGAAGATATGAACTGGACAACTATTTGCATCGTTCTGGCCGTATTTGTGGCCTTTTTCCTGCTCAAACGAATCGGCCAGATCTCGTCCAAGGATGCGAAAGATCATCTGAAGAACGGGGCCCTGGTAATCGACGTGCGAACACCGGGCGAATTCAACTCCGGCCACCTGAAAAGCGCAATCAACCTGCCGCTGGACCAGATTGAAACCACGCTCCCCCGCCGTGTGAAAGACAAGAACCAGGTGCTCCTGCTGCATTGCCAGAGCGGGATGCGCAGCGGCGTTGCAAAAAAGAAGTTAATTGCGCTTGGCTACGCGAATGCCTTCAACCTGGGTTCCTATGGCCGCGCCGCGCAAATCGTGCAGGGCAGCTAAGTCATCTCCAGTAAATGTGCATAGACTGGGATTGAAGCTTCGCCCTGATTTTGCTCGGATTTCAATGGAGCGCTTTCTTGCAACCGCGAAAAAGAGCATGGCCATCAAGCCATGCCCTTAGATGAGACCAACCAATTTCTGCGACGGCTAGTTGACAACCAGCACAAAGGTAGTCGAGTGCGTGATGGCGGTGACGCCGTTATTCGTCTGCGCCGAGACTGTCACAGTGTAGTTCCCCGGCGGCGTTGCCGGGTTGGTCGGCGGGCCGTGGTTCAAATAATAGTAGCGCGGATTGCATCCGGTTGTGCCCAGCACAGTAACCAGGCCGACCAGCGCGATCAGCGACAGCCGGCTGAGCCAGCGGCGGCGGCGCGCTCCAAAGGCCAGTCCGCCCAGGCCCAGTGCGCCGGGCAGCAAAAGAGCCCAGGCGATAGGAGTGGAGCGTTTCTGCTGCGGGGATGCCAAGGCAGTGGAAGCAGCGTAGGTCTGAATCACCATGTTGCTGGTGGGCGGGCACGCGGAGGCCGCCGAACCGCTGGGGCAGCTCTCAGGGGTGGTAGAAAGTATTTCCAGATTTTCCGGGGTTGCAACGCAGCTTGCCCCATCGGGAAGTCCCGAGCAGGAAAGCGTGACGAACATCGGGGCCGTCAGCGTTGAGGTGTACTCCACGGACGGGGTGACGGTCACCGTAAGCGATCCCGCCTGCCCGGCTGTGAGGGCTAGCGTGTTCGCCGTGGTCGATGCCGGAGTGATGCCGGACAGGGCCACGGCAAATTCGCATTCCGTGGTGACGCTCACCAGTACCGCCGAAGATGTAGAGGAAAGATAACCAGTGACGCCGGAGAATTGCGCTGTCAGGCTATGGCTTCCGGCTGCAAGTGCAACCGATGGGCTGGCGGTGCCGCTGGAACTGAGAGCCGCGCTGGCCAGGGAAACGGAGTTGCCCTCGAATTGGTCGAGAATGGTCACGGTGCCGGAGGTGACAGGAGTACTGCCCGCAACCACGGAAATCGAAAGCGGCTGCGTGCAACCGCTCAATGTGCCGGCAGTCAGCGAAGTTGTTGTGGCTACGCCTGCTGGCGCTGGAAATGCTACCTGCGAAAACGCGGGCACGGCCAGCGCGATAACTAAACCAGTAACCAACTCAAGCCGCAGACCGCGGCGATTCAAACCTCTCACGTGCACCTGCTCCAAAACTCAAAATCAATCGTGTGCCGCGCGTCAGTCGCAGCCCAGAGTTCTATTGTATCCGGCTAAGGCGCACCGGAGCCAACCGGACTGCTCTTTGGACGCATTGGCAGGGTTTAGGGCGTCGAATTGCCTTGAATCCGCCGATTTTCTTGATTCCAGGCCTTTGAAAACTGAAAGAATTGCTCGGTTATGGCCCCGCCCGTCCGTCCGCGTTATCCTAGGTTGTTTGAGGTGAATGCCATGACTCTGCCCGCTACCCGCCCCCAACTCGCCCACCTGACCGCTACGCTCGACGAACTGCGCGCCAGGGGAACCCATTTCAAGCTGCGCATTCTCGACGACCAGCAGGCGCCCGTCTGCCACTACGACGGTAAAAAGGTGATCAACCTGGCCAGCAACAACTATCTTGGCCTGGCCAACGACCCGCGGCTCATTGAGGCCGCGCTGACGGCGACAATGAAATTCGGCGTAGGCTCGGGCGCCGTGCGCACCATCGCCGGAACCATGCGCATCCACATGGACCTCGAAGAAAAAATCGCCCGATTCAAAAACGTCGAGGCATGCGTTGTCTTCCAGAGCGGATTCACGGCCAACGCGGGAACGGTCAGCTCTATCCTGGGCAAAGACGACTTCATCCTCTCCGACGATCTGAACCACGCCAGCATCATCGACGGCGCACGGCTCTCGCGGGCAAAAATCAAGGTTTTTCGCCACAAGGACGCGGCGCATTGCGAAGAGCTGCTCAAGGAGATTGCCAACGAGCCGGGCCACAAACTGATCATCACCGACGGCGTTTTCAGCATGGACGGCGACATCGGCATCGTGGACAAGCTCGCCGCTCTGGCGGAAAAATACGGCGCCATCATGATGGTGGACGACGCCCACGCCTCCGGCGTGCTGGGCCGCAACGGACGCGGCTCGGTGGATCACTTCGGCATGCACGGCAAGGTTGATGTGCAGGTGGGCACGCTCTCCAAGGCCATCGGCTGCCTGGGCGGCTACGTCTGCGGAAGCAAGGATTTGATCGACTACCTCTATCACCGCGCGCGGCCATTCCTGTTTTCCACCTCGCATCCGCCGGCGGTGGCCGCGGCCTGCATGGCGGCCTTCGACATTCTGGAGGCGGAGCCGGAGCGCATCGAGCGGCTGTGGTCCAACACCCGCTACTTCCAGGGAGAGTTGAAGCTCGCGGGCTTCAACGTGGGCGGAGTGACCACCCCGGCCAGCGAAACGCCGATTACGCCCATCATCATTGGCGATGGCCGTGCCACGATGGAGTTCTCGCGGGCGCTCTTTGACGAAGGCGTAATGGGAACGGGGATTGCGTTTCCGACGGTGCCGGAAGGCAAGGCGCGCGTGCGCCTGATCCTCACCAGCGAACACACCAAAGCGCAACTCGACCAGGCTCTGGAAACGCTTGAGCGCGTGGCCAAGCGGATGAAGATATTAGGTTAGGTCCATCATGATCGCTCACTTGCGCGGCAAGCTCATCTTCAAGCAACCCGGCCAGGCCATCGTCGAGGCGGCTGGCGTCGGCTATGACGTTACCATCTCCGTGCCCACATTCACCGCCTTGCCGAGCGTGGGCGCAGAGGCCGCGCTGCACATCCACACCCAGGTCAGCCAGGATCAGATCGCCCTCTTCGGCTTTCTGGACCGCGAAGAGAAACGGCTCTTCGAGCGGCTGATTACCGTCTCGGGCGTCGGCCCCAGGCTGGCCATCAAGATGTTGAGCGGCTTGTCTATCGAACACACCATCCAGGCCATTCGCGGACAGGACCACGCGCAACTGACGCGCCTGCCCGGCGTCGGCAAAAAGCTCGCCGAGCGGCTCGTTGTCGAACTCAAAGACAAGCTCGACGACTTTGCCATTGCGCCCGCGCAACCCTCCGTGCAGGGAGCGGCTGTGGACGACGTGCTCTCCGCGCTGGTCAATCTCGGCTATCAGCGAGTCGCCGCCGAGAAAGCCATCGAGCAGGCCATCGCCAAAGACAAATCCCTCGCCGCCGATTTTGACGGGCTGTTCCGTGGGGCGTTGAAGGTGATTCGATGAAAGACTTTCAATCGCAGGCATTAAGATAAACCAGGAAATCTGTTTATGAAATGTCGCCTTCCTTTGATAGTCGCAACTGCCGTTATGCTACAGTCAGGTTCTGCGCATTCCTTTTGTTTCCAGCCGCAGCCGAGACTTGTCTGTGGTGAGTACTTTAATAGCACACTCGTCGTCGAAGCCAAGCTTGTCCAGGTTAGCAGTGAGGGCGATCCGGGTTCGCCAGATGCCTTTAAGTATACTTTGCAAGTTGTTAATACCTTATTCGGAAATAGTGATGTAATCATTCACGTATACGAAGGTAATGACAGCGGCAGGGCCGGTTTTTATTGGGTCAAAGATAGAAAATATTTGCTTTTTCTCCAATATCAAAATGATCTCAAAGCGTGGATTCTTGATGGTTGCGGCAATTCCGGCCCACTCCGTAAAGCTGATAAAACGTTGGCACAAATCGCCGCAATTCAAAGGGCGCGCGAAAGCGGTTGGATTCGTGGTGAACTTAATGATCAAAGTGAAGGAATGAAAATTTACGCTACTGGATCGGCTGGCGTTTTTTCAACTGAGTCCGGCAAGCATGGCATCTTCGCAATCAAAGTTCCTGCGGGAAAATACATTCTCCGCGCCGTTGATCCCGATGGCGCTGTCAAATATATCAAAGAAGATTTCAGCTACGATGATCCAGAAAATATCCACATTGTGCCCGGAAGCTGTGCTCAAGTTGCGTTTACTCAGGTTGAAGCTAATGGTTCACAGAAAAAGTAACCTTTAATACCGCTTCGGCTGCCGAAAGATGTTTTGAACACCATCCGCAACCACGCGCGCAAACTCGATGTGCCGTATCAATCGTTAATCAAGCTCTGGAGTGCGGAGAAGGCCGCCAAGCTGGATTCTCCGTCGTTCGGTGCTCGTTGTAGCCGGGTTTCGTAATTGCTCCCACCGGTATTTCCGGCCTCGATAATAGAAACTGTAGCGCCGGCCTCCGGGCCGGCTGTAGCGCGGACCTCCTGGTCCACGCTGGACTCTTACAAAGCGCGTCAGGAATGAAGAAAGTTTTTGAACGGCCTCTGCGTTACACTCCATCTATCATGGTTGCCAAACCCGCACTTACCCCTTTCGCCCACCTCCGCCCCGAAGCCCTCGCCTTTCTGCGCAATCTCAAGCGCAACAACGACCGCGAATGGTTCAATCCGCGCAAGGCTGTCTTTGAGGCGGAGCTGAAGGAGCCGATGCTGGCCATCATTCGCAAAGTCTCCGAGGCCATGGAGAGCTTTGCGCCGGCCTATGTGCGGCCCGCGGAGAAGTGCCTCTTCCGCATCTATCGCGACACGCGCTTCAGCGCCGACAAAAAGCCATACAAGACCCACGTCGCTGCGTGGTGGATGCTGGAAGGGCTGAAGAAAACCTCGGGGGCCGGTTTCTATTTCCATGTCGATCCAAAAGAAGTGATCATTGCCGCCGGAGCCTGGATGCCGGAGAAAGATCAACTGGCAGCCATTCGCCATTGGCTCGTAGATCACCACAAGGAATTTCGCAAACTGCTCAACAAGCCAGCCGTGCGCAAGACGTTTGCCGAGTTCGAGGGCAACGCGCTCACTCGCCCGCCGAAGGGATTCCCTTGCGAGCATCCGGCGATGGATTTGATCCGATGCCGCCAGTGGGGATTGAGCACTTCGCTGCCCGCCTCCGCGGCGCTGAAACCGGATTTTGCCGCAGTGCTGGCCCGTCATTTCCGGCTGGCAGCGCCGGTGGTGGAGGCGCTGAACACGCCGATTACCGCCAGTGTATTGCCGCGAAAAAAGGTGCTTTTCGGCCTCAAATAAGCCCTTTTTGAGAGAATTTTGTCGGTGTGCAGACGGACCTTTTGAAGTCGTTTTTTGCGCGCGCGTGTCTCACAAACTGACAAAAAACGATGAAAATAGGCAAAAATAGGCAATAAACCCATAAAACCCTAAGAAAACTGTGGAAATCACGGTGTTTTAGCTTGACTTTACCCCTCCAAAAGTCGCATGGTAACCATCGACGGGTACTCCGACCCGCATGAATACAGGGGTTTTGTGCAAACGTGCCTGACTCCCCCCATGCGGCACGCATTCCGCGGCGGAAGCCCAATCAACACAGGCGCGCGAATGCCCGCCCAAAGGAGATACACAATGGCAACAGGACTGACCAAGACTGCTCTGACTCGGCAACTGGCCGAGAAAATGGAATTGACCAACAAGCAAGTCGCTGCCTTCCTCGATCTGCTGGCGGAGACCGCCATCAAGGAGACCAAGAAGAACGGCGTCTTCGTAATCCCCGGCATCGGCCGTTTGGTGAAGGCGGAGCGCAAGGCCCGCATCGGCCGCAACCCGCAGACCGGCGCAGCCATCAAGATCAAGGCGAAGACCGTGGTGAAGTTCCGCGTGGCCAAGGCCGCCAAGGACGTCATCGCCCCCGCAAAGAAGTAGTCACCTCTGGACTGGGGACAAAAACGGGGAGGAGCCGCGAGGCTCTTCCTCGTTGCTTTTTTCAATTCAAAATTTATTTAGTCGCATCAGCTTCTTGTCTGCTTGGCGGCGCCAGCGCACTCACCACCAGCGAAACACCAAAGCTGACGATGATGGCTTTGATCATGAGCCAGTTGTTATAGCTCCATGAGAAGACCGCCAGCGTGACGAAGACGCCGATAGGATTGAGTTCTGCCAGGACGGCGCGAATCCACTGCGGCTTGCCACTGGCGGGATTGGTGCTGGTGCGCGAGAAAATTGAGCGCAGGCGCGGAATCAACCGCGGCACTGTGCGCAGATATTCCCGGTAAGGCTCGCCAAGCTGGCCGGCAAGAAATGCTTCTTCGCCGAAGATCAGCCGCATTTGAAAAACCGTGATAAGAACTGCAACGAAGAGCGCGCCTGTAGGCGGCATCAAAAACGCCATCGCTGCAAACATGCACCAGGAGCCGAGATAAAGCGGGTTGCGCACATGGCGATACGGCCCGTCGGCCTGCACTGCGCCAGCCTGCATCTCACCGTGATTCACCGTGCCCGAACCTAGATACGCAGTGCCCCAGATGCGCAGAGCAGCTCCCATGGCAGCGATCAGCGCAGCGATGAGGATGACCAGTGGCACAGCAACAGCAAAGGATGCTACTCCCGTCCGATTTAGTGCGAGCGCCAGCCATACCCACAATGAAATACGCGTCCCGATGCCCAGGGTCTCAATCCACGGCGCCCAGAAACCCAGCGTGAGGATGACCGCGATAATAGCCACGCGCAGGCGAAACTCGACCTTTGTTGCTCCCATTAACTTCTCCCTTTTGCCGGAGTGTAACATCTCGCATTGCAAATGATAATCAATAACGCCCGCACTGCGGAACACAGAACGTTTGGAAACGCGTGGAACTGAGGTAATCCATACCGTGCGATAGTCCAGGATGTTGAATAGATTTCACAATATCTGGTGTAAGATCGGATACAAATAGAGAAAAGCCATGAAGAAAGTTCTTGTCGCAATCATCCTTCCGATCTTTCTCCTGGCAGGCCGCCTTGCAGCAGGTCAGGTTGTGCCCGGCAGCCTGAACGACCGACTCGTCGCAGCCGCGCGTCAGGGCGACATTTTGGCGATACAGCAATTCCTGCACAAGGGAGCCAATATCGAAGTGAGGGAATCAAACGGCTGGACTCCTCTGATTGAGGCAGCCGTGGGAGACCATCCAGAGGCGTTGAAGTTGTTGCTGGAACGCGGCGCTCACATCGAGTCCAGAGGAAAAACCGGCGAGACGGCCTTGATCGAAGCCGCATACTACGGAAGCGCGGATGCATTGCAGTTTCTGCTGGATAAAGGGGCAAATATCGAGGCCAGGGACAACACGGGCAAGACGGCGCTGATGAGTGCGACCTTCCACGACAATATTGAAGCTGTGGAGTTGCTTTTAGACCGGGGTTCAAAGATTGAGGCTGCTGACAGAGATGGACGAACGGCGCTCATCCTTGCCATTTATTACGAAGACACTGATGACGTTATAAAGCTGCTGCTGGATAAGGGCGCAAAAGTGGATGCAAAAGACAACGAAGGCAAGACGGCGCTCATCACGGCAATCACCTACGGTAGGACCGGCATTGTGAAGCTGCTGCTGGACCACGGCGCCAACGTGAACGCGAAGAGCAATGACGGCGCGACGGCGCTTAAGAGAGCAATCGACGCCGGCAAGCCAGATTTGGAAAAGCTGCTGCGCGCGCGAGGCGCGCAGTAGGGTCCCCGCGCCTTTGTTCCTGCTCTGGATAGAATCAGAAAGGAATTTGTGTGATAGGCTGGCGCATGTGTGGATGTGCCATTTCCGCATGGAGGAGTTTCATGTTTCTGCGTGCTGTTGTACTGTCTGTCATCGCCACTGTTGCATTGCCTTTGACTGCACAAAGCCCCGCTGCTCAAACGGATCTTGCGGCATCTGTTGAAAAGCAACTGCCTGCTCTCACCGAGACCTACAAGCATCTGCATCGCAACCCGGAGCTTTCAGGGCATGAGGAGCAGACGTCAGCCTTTGTGGCCGGCGAGTTGCGCAAGCTGGGCTATACCGTCACCGAGCACGTGGGCAAGTACGACGACGGCACCCAGGCCTTCGGCGTGGTGGCGGTGATGGAGAATGGCGCGGGGCCGCGTCTGCTGATTCGCACGGAACTGGACGCGCTGCCGGTGGAAGAGAAGACCGGCCTGGATTACGCCAGCACGGTGAAAACCACGAACGCGCAAGGGCAGCAGGTGGGCGTGATGCACGCCTGCGGCCACGATCTGCACATGACCGTGCTGCTGGGCGCGGCGCGCGAACTGGCCGAGCGCAAGAGCCAGTGGCATGGAACGCTGATGCTGATTGGCCAGCCAGCCGAGGAGGCAGTGGGCGGAGCGAAGGCGATGCTTGCGGATCATCTGTATGAACGCTTTGGCCGGCCTGACTTTGTGCTCTCCGAGCATGACTCGAACGATGTGGCGGCAGGCTCGGTTGCAATCAAGGGAGGGCCGCTGCTGGCCAGTGCGACAACCATTGATGTGACCATTCGCGGAATCGGCGGGCACGGCTCCGCGCCACAGGCGGGCAAGGATCCGATTGTGCTGGCGGCGGAATTTGTGCTGGTGGCGCAGACCATTGTGAGCCGTCAGATCGATCCGCAGCAGCCGGCGGTTCTCACCGTGGGAACCATTCATGGCGGAACCAGGAGCAACATTATCCCCGACGAAGTAAAGATGGGCCTGACTCTGCGGACGTATTCCGCAGCCGAGCGCGACGCAATTATTGCCGATCTGCGCCGCACCGCAAAAGGGCTGGCGGAGGCTTATGGCATCCCCGCAAACCGGATGCCGACGGTGACGCCGAGCGAAGGCACGCCGGCTACCTACAACGACCCGGCACTGGCTGAGCGCCTTCGTCCTTTTGCGGTAACAGCGCTGGGCAAGGAGCATGTGGATGAAGCGCGCGCCATCATGGCCAGCGAGGATGTGGGACTGTTCTCTCTCGATGGAAAAATTCCTGCGGTAATGTACTGGCTGGGCGCAGCCGATCCTGAAAAACTTGCGGAGGGTCGTAAATCCGGCGTGCCGCTGCCAGGGCTGCACTCGGCTCTTTTTGCCCCGGTTTACGCACCGGCCATCAAGGCTGGAGTCACAGCGATGACCACAATGGCGATGGGATTATTGAAGTAGGGTGAGAATCAGGCAGGGTGATGCAGCCAAGCCGCCTGCGATCCAGACTCTACACTATCTGCAGCTTATGACTGACCGGGAATCAATCACCGACACCATCGCCGCCGTCTCCACGCCGCCGGGGCGCGGAGGCATCGGGATTGTGCGTTTGAGCGGACCCCAGGCTGCCTCAATCGCCACGCAACTGGTCCGCCTGCGGCAACCGTTGGAGCACGGTCATGCACGGTTGGCAGATGTCCTCGATGAAGATTCAGGAATCGATGCCGGACGCATCGACGAGGCGATGGTCACTTATTTTGCCGCGCCTCACTCATACACGGCTGAGGACCTTGTCGAGATTGCGGCGCACGGCTCGCCGGTGGTGCTGGAGTTGCTGCTGAGCCGCGCTCTGAAGCTGGGCGCGCGGCTGGCCGATCCGGGCGAGTTTACGCATCGTGCATTTCTGGCCGGCAAACTCGACCTCACTCAGGCCGAGGCGGTGCGCGACTTGATCGAGGCGCAGACGCTGACTCAGGCGCGCCAGGCCGCCAGCCAGATGGGCGGCGCGCTCAGCCATCGCGTGGGGCCGGCAAAGCAAAACTTGGTGGAGTTGATTGCGCTGCTCGAAGCCGGAATCGATTTTGCCGAAGACGATGTGGAGCTGACGCCGCAATCGGAGATTGCCAGCCGCATTAATAATCTGACGCCGCCACTGGCCGCGCTGGAGGCGACATTCGTCCGCGGACGCATCATTCATGACGGGCTTACGCTGGCCATTGTTGGCCGGCCAAACGTGGGCAAGAGCTCGCTCTTTAACCGGCTGGTGGAGCGCGACCGCGCCATTGTGACCGCGACCCCCGGTACGACGCGCGACACGGTCAGCGAGCGGATTTCTCTCGATGGCATTCCGCTGGAACTGGTGGACACGGCTGGCCTGCGCGACAGCCATGGCGAAGGTAGACACGAAGATCTGGAAGAGGCCGAGCAACTCGGCATCCGCCGCAGCCGCGAAGCCATGGCCGACGCCGCTTTGATCGTGGTGGTGCTGGATGCCACCGAGCCACTCAACAACGAGGAGCGCAATTTGCTGGCCGCCATTGAAGGCCGTCCGGCAGTAGTGGCCGTCAACAAAAGCGATCTGGTTAAAGCCGGTCATCCGCAACAGGATTACGCCGGATTGCCGGCTCTTTCCACTTCAGCGCTGACCGGCGACGGCATTCCTGCTTTGCGCGAGCGCATTCTTGCGCTGGCCACTGGCGGGGCCGCCGCCGAACCGGGAATGCTCACCAGCCTGCGCCATCAACAGGCCGTCGTCGCTGCTCTCGCCGCGCTCGCTGACGCAGCACAGGCCAACGCAAGCTCGATTCCCCACGAGATGATTCTGCTGGATCTATACCGCGCTCTCTGGGCACTGGACTCTCTGACCGGACAAACCACACCCGACGATATTTTGAATTTGATCTTTTCCACTTTTTGCATCGGGAAATAGCCCGGCATCCCCGGCAGAAAATGAAAAATGTAAACTTCTTAGTGCACGGAATAAACCGTCATGGACTCCGCAGGCTCTTCGATTTTCAGCTTTCCGCCGCTTACCAATGGAGCGGCGCCCGCAGTCGGCAACTCAGCCTGAAACGCCGTGCATCCGGCCAGAGATGTCTCTTGCATCGAAAATTCCACATTCCGGCTCTGTTGCGCTTTGTTGACCACAATCAGCATCCGTTCGCTGGAGTGATCGGGCGCGCAGCCTGCTCCGCCGGGTGAACGGACAAAGGCGAACGCATCATCGTCCGCAAAGAGGTTCTGCTCGATTCCCGATTGGAACTCCGTATGCGCCGAGCGCAAAGCGATCATCCCGGAGGTCCAGGCAAAGATGCTCTCTTCCGTGGCAGTGCGGCCAGCCTTGGTGAAGGCGCTGCGCGCGTCGCCGGGAAAGCCGCCGGGGAAGTCGTGACGATCTTCGGGATCTCCGCCACCGGGCATTCCAATTTCATCGCCGGAGTAAATCTGTGGCAAGCCGCGCAAGGTGAGGAGCAGGCCCATCGCCAATTTCACTTTCGGCAAGGATCCGCCCGCCTCCGTTAAAAAGCGGGAAGTGTCATGGTTGCCGATAAAACCGACAAGCCGCTCGGGATGCGGATAAAGCGAGTCCTGGCGAAGAACCTTATCAAGATCTGTCATGGGCTTGCCATGCGCGAGCACATCGCGCAGGGCAAAGTACACTGGAAAATCGAAGGGTGTGTCGAGGCCTGTGTCTATGCCGCGATGCTCGACTCCACCAGCGAAAAAGGACGTAACCTCTGGGTCGCCATTGAAGATTTCGCCTACGGTGGTAAAGCGCGGGTAAACGCCGTGCAGAGCGGCGTGAAAGTCGCGCCAGAAGGCGCGGTCCACGTAAGGAAACGTATCCAGCCGAATGCCGTCGAGGTTCGCCGTTTCAACCCACCACAGCGCGTTCTGAATCAGGTACTGCGCAACCAGCGGATTCTCCTGATTCAAGTCGGGCATCTGATCGGTGAACCAGCCTTCGGTAGTGGCGCTCCAAGCCGCGCGCGGAGCGTGCGGATCTACCAGCGCATTAAAATTGGACTGCGTCAGCCGATGGCTGGCAAGCGTGCCGTGAAGCCACTCCGGCGCCGGCGGATCCAGTATCCACGGATGGCGCACGCCGATATGATTGGGCACCATATCGAATACCAGCTTGATTCCTCTCGCGTGCAGCGCATCGGAGAGATGGCGGTAATCCTCAAGCGTGCCAAAGTGCGAATCCACAGCATATAAATCAGTGGCGGAGTAACCGTGGTAGGCCTCGGGCATATCGCCGTTGGAAACAACCGGCGTAGTCCACAAAGCGGTGACGCCAAGCTCGTGCAGATAATCCAGATGCTGCACGATACCGGCGATATCTCCGCCATGCCAGCCCTTGAGAGCCTTGCGATCGTCGCCCGGCAGATTGTTAGCCGCGTTCCCGTCAGCAAAACGATCGGGCATAATGAGGTACATTACATCGGCCGAAGAAAAGCCGCCATGCGCTTTTGGATCGTGCGAGCGTTCCGCGAGTTCAAAGCCCCGTCGCACATTGCCTTGATCGTTCGTCGCCGTCACCCAAATAGTTTGCGGCGCGGCATCGGCAATCTTGAGCCACAGAAAGGCCCAGTGGCCATTCGCCGAGGCCTGAGTATGGTCAAGGGTTACGCCGGCGCCGTCGAGCGTGAACCGCGAGCGGTCCAAGCCCTCGCCATGCACCAGCAGCATGGGATCGGGAAGGCCAACCCACCATCCGGGCGGATCGATCTTGTCAATGCGAGGAGCCTGCCCCCAGAGTGCAGCATTTGCCCCAATAAAGAATAAAGCCAGTATGAAAGATTGCCGCAGTCGCACAACATTCTCCGATGACCGTCACAACAGCAGTGAGCGGTCGAGATTTCCTTGCCATGCGCTTTCGCGTCTGGAACAGGGCCGAACTGAGGGAGAAAGCCCGCGGCTGTCTGAGAAAGACGGCCGCGGGGTTGGGTAATGCCATGCAACAGTTAGAAGGTAAAGCGAGCCGCCAACTGAATCTGGCGGTTGCTGTAAACCTGGACACCTTCAACCTGTCCGAAGTTTCCGCCGGTCAGGTTGGAGTTCGGGTTTGTGAACTCCGCGGAGTTGAACAGGTTGAATGCATCCCCGTGCAGCTCCAGCGTTTGCTTGTCGGTCAGGTGAATGTTTTTCTGAACGCTCCAGTTGATTGCACGGTATCCCGGCCCGAAGACCTGGTTGCGGCCAAGGGTTCCAAGGCGTGTATACGTAGTGGCGTGAGACACGCTACCCGTTACATTGGTTGGATCGCCGAACGCCGCCGGATTGAACCAATATCCAGAAATGCTCTTTGGATACGTGATAGGTCCGATTTTATCCGGGCGGTTTCCTGGAGCATAGTGTCCAGTTTGAAGGTCAACCGGCGTGCCGGATTGAACCATCGCGGTTATGCTGGTCTGCCATCCGCCAACTACCCAATCCACCGGGCGCGAAATCTGACCGGCAAAACGCTGGCCGCGACCGAAGGGCAGCATATAGAGGATGGATGTGCTGAAGATTTGGCGCTGATCCTGGCTGGAGTTTCCGTAGCCCGCCAGCGGGTTGTAATAGAGAGCCGCCGACTGGCCCTGGAAGGCTCCCGGCGAGTCGTCCAGCGTGCGCGACCAAGCGTAAGAAGCAGTCCCTGTGAGCCCCTTGGCCACGCGGTGCTCCGCATGCAGTTGCAGGCCGTTGTAGTTGGAGATGCCATTGTAGTTGTTGTAGTTGATGCCTCCCATCGACGGGAAGTTCTGTGCGCCCGTAACAAACTGGTTCAGGTTGTACGGGTAGTAGGTGGAGAGGCGGCTTCCATGGGTTCCAACATAAGCAATGTTTACCACGTTAGTGGCGCCAAGTTGCCGCTCAATCTGCAGGTTCCACTCCTGCACCATGCTGTTCTTGTTGTTCACGTTGACGGCAATCATCGTGGTGCCGGCCGGCGGCGCCGCTGGATTGAAGTTGATATAGCCGCGGGCGGGAAGCGCGGCGCCGGTGGTAGGCGCAGAGCCGGGGTAGCCGATGGATCCGGTTCCACTGTATGCAACGGTGGACGGAGCGGTATAGCCATTGCAGTTATAGCCGCCGTCCCAGGCCATCGGAGTAACAGACGATAACTCGCCGGTGAAGGTGGTGCAATAGCCGTTGGTGGCCAGATAGCTGCTGCTGCCGCCGAAGGGCGCTTGCTCGCCAAGTTGATTGTTGATGCCGCCGTAGTCGAGGTAATAGAACATGCCGTAACCGCCGCGGACTACAGTCTTTCCGTCGCCGCGCAGGTCATAGGCAAAGCCGACGCGCGGGCCGAAGTTGGTGTGATCCTGGCTGATGATGCTCCGGGAAACGCCGTTTACGCCGGCTTCCATCACCTGGCCGTTAGCTACGTTGAAGGAGGCCTGCTGGTTGTGGGGCTCGAAGGGCCGCGTCAGCAGATCCCAGCGCAAGCCGTAGGTGAGGGTCAGGCGGCGGTTGTAGCGCCAGGTATCCTGCGCGAAGACGCCGTCTTCCTGGCCGATATTGGCGAAGTACCCGGCCTGCGAGCCGATCTGGTAGTTATCCATGCCGCCGGCCAGCAGTTCGGAAACCTCATAGCCGGTAAAGTCGACCGTGCCGCCGTCGATCCAGAAGTAGCCCTTGCCCTCTTGCGGGTTGAAGAACGACACCTGGCGGCGAATGAAGGTTCCGCCGAACTTGATGGTGTGGGTTCCGCGCGCCCAGCTTACGGAATCGTTGACTTCATAGGTATTTTGCGGAACCGCGTAGAGACCGTAGTCGCCGGTGTACTCCAGGTCGCCCTTCCAGCCGCCGATCAGCGCGCCGCCGGTGGTTTCCGCGTTGATGTTGGCATTCGCAATGCCCAGATTCTTGGACACATACTGGCCATACATCGGCGGCATGTAGCCGTAGTTGTCGCGGTTGTAGGCAATGCGCGCTTCGTTCACCATTGTCGGTGAGAAAGTGTGCGTATAGCCGAGGTCATATCCGCGCGCGTGCGTGGGATTCGTTCCCGTTCCGCCGCCTGCGGGCAGGTTTGTGAACTCAGACGTCTTGCTGTTGACCGAGTTGTCATAGCTGAAGCGGAAGAACAACTGATCGTTGGGAGAGGCTACCCAATCGATCTTGCCGTCGAAGGTGTTGTACTTATTGGACTCCGACTGATTGTCGAGGTAGTTGTTCAGGTAGCGATCCGTGCGCGTTGGCGTGGGGAACGCGTTCAGATAGTTGACCGCGGCCTGATTCAAGCGGCTTGGCGGTATCACGTTCAACGTGCCGTTATAGCTGAATTGCGTGGGCGGCGCGCCTGCCGAGGAAGTTGGGCAGGTGGACGGATCGTAGATCTGACCGCTGCTGCCCTGGCTGGCCAGTCCTGGATAGCAACGAGGATACTGAGTCTGGAAGCCGTTGCCGCCGGAATTAGCTGCCGTAAGCAATTCGGTGAAATTTCCCGTGCGCATCAGCGTGGTCGGAACCGTCAGATAGTGCGACGAGACGGCAATGGTCTCGCGATATGCCTGGTAGTCGCCGAAGATGAAGAGCTTGTTCTTCTTGATGGGACCGCCCAGGGAGAATCCCGGCTGGTTGCGCAGGAAGCCGCCTGCGGGAGTTGCCGGCGCGCCGTTGAACCGGTAGTTCGGGTTGGCGTCAAAGTTCTTGTCGCGATAGAACCAGAATGCAGAACCATGGATCTGGTTCGTGCCGGACTTGATGGAGCTGACGACGATGGCGCCGCCCGCGCGGCCATATTCAGCCGGGGCCACGCTGGTGTTCACCTTGAACTCCTGCGTCGCATCAATCGGGGGATAGAAAAGAATCGTGTTCACCAGGCCGTCGTTGTTGTCCACGCCGTCCAGAATGTAGTTGTCTGCCTGGGGACGAAGGCCGTTGACCGAAAGAGCAGCCGATCCGCTCTCATTGTTACGAATGGTCTCGGTCATGTTGCTGCTGCCGCCGCCGCTGGCCGCATCGCCGTAAGCGCCGCGGGTAACGCCGGGGGTGAGCAGCGCAAGCTGGGTAAAGTTGCGGCCATTCAATGGCAGTTCTGTTACCTGCGCGCCCTGAATCGTCGCTCCCACCGTGGCGTCGGATGTATTGATCAACGGGGCCGCAGTGGTGACTTCAATGGTTGTCGTCGCGCCGCTGGGGTTCAGCTTGAAGATCACGTTCTGCGTGGTGGAAACCGTGATCGTCACCGTCGTGGTTTGCGCCTGAAATCCCTTGACCTTGACCTGGACGGTGTAGGTGCCGCGGGGCACGGCCAGGATGTTGAATTCTCCAGCGCCGTTTGAAACGGCCGTAAACTTGAGGCCATTATCGGTACTGGTAGCGGTAATGGGTGCGCCCGGAATGATGGCGCCCGTTGAGTCCGTCACTGTTCCGACGATGGTTCCAGTATCTGTCTGAGCGGACAGGCTGGGCAGCATCAAGCAAGACAGCAGGACCGCAAAAGCCGTAAATAAAAGGCTGAAGCGAAGCTGTCTGCTGGGTAGCAGGGTTGCTCTGTTAAGCATCACGTAGTCCTCCAAAAAACAACGTTTTGTTGCGTTGAGAATTCTGGCCCGGGGACGCGGCGCGCACAGCGCCTTTCCTCGTATCCGTATACGACAACACTCCATCTAAAGGTGGACGGTCAATTCACAGTGCGTTAATTCGCTATCAACTGAGGTTCTCCAGATAAGTCTTTTATTTTGTAACAATATGAGAGCGAATTTCTCTAGAATTCTTGACCTTTTAATCGCTCATCAACAAGTCGCTGGAACCGTATTGCTCTTCTCCGGTATACTACCTGCCAGGGACAAACCGGGTCTTGATGCCTACGAAACGAGACAATCACGGCGCGAGACGGGTACAGTTCGGAGTCTTTGAAGCCGACCTGAAGAGTGGAGAACTGCGCCGGGCCGGGGCCCGAATCCGGTTGCAAAGCCAACCCTTCAAGCTGCTGGCGGCGCTCCTCGAGCAGCCCGGTGAAGTTGTCACCCACGAATCGCTCCAGCAACTGCTTTGGGGCACGGACACAACCGTTGACTTCGACCACAGCCTGGGTATAGCGGTCAACAAACTCCGCGAAGCCCTGGGCGACCGGGCCGAGAACCCCCGTTTTGTCGAGACGCTGCCCAAGCGCGGCTACCGGTTCATTGCCCCGGTCAAGCCGGTCGATGCGCAACCCGCCGAATCCAATGGTGCTCCCGCTGTTGTCAAATTGGGGACCTCCTGGCTCCTTCGCTGGCGCTGGATCGCAGGTGTACTGGCATTCGTTTGCTTGATGCTGGGACTGGTTCTCTATCTGCGCCCGCCTGTTCGCAGACCCTATCGCATTGAGCAGGTGACCTACTCCGGACATGTGCTGACCAACGATCTGGATGATCTGGAAGTGGAAAGCTTTTCCAGCTCGGCCAGTGACGGCACGAGGCTCTACTTCTCGCAGATGGTCAACGGTAACCTGGAACTGGCCGTTGCCCTGGCAGCCAACGGCGAAATCGATCTCATGCATCTGCCTGCGGAGATTGGCGCCCCGCTGATCGGCTCGCTGGCGCCCGATGGTTCCAGCTTGCTGATTCACAGTCATTTGGAGGCTGAAACCGAACAGCCTTTATGGATTGTGCCCACCCTGGGCGGCGATGCCCGCCGTGTGCCGAATGTGCTGGCCCACGATGCGACCTGGATGCCCGACAGCCGCCGCCTGCTGATTGCCAACGGCAGCGAATTGACGGTCGTCGACACAAATGGCAGCGATCCCCGCAAGCTCATCTCCACGTCCGGCCGTGCCTTCTGGCTGCGCTGGTCGCCGGACGGCAAGCGCCTGCGCTTTACCTTGCACGATCCCAAGCGCCAGACCACCGAACTCTGGGAGGTGGCGGATGACGGCACGGATCCTCATCAACTGCTCCCCGGCTGGAGCCAGCCTGCCTCGGAGTGCTGCGGGAGTTGGACCTCGGACGGCGAAAATTATGTTTTCCAATCCCGCCACAATCTCGAGTACGACCACTACGAGATTTGGGCGCTGCGCGAACGCCCTTGGTTCCTGCGGAATCGCGAGCCACGGCAAATCACCAACGGGCCGCTCGCCTACGAGGCCCCCAGCACTTCGCCCGGAAGCCACCGCATCAACTTCATTGGAGTGGATGCGCAGATTGAATTGCTGCATGCGCTGCCTAAGTCCTCCACATTTATCGCGCTGGAACAAAACCTCAGTGCTGCAGCTCTTGCGGAATATTCGCCGGATGGCCATTGGGTGGCGTGGATCAACGCCTCCGATGGTTCTCTGTGGCGCAGCCGGATCGACGGCAGCCAGCGCATCGAGTTGACGACTGCGCCCCTGCGCATCTTCACCATGAAGTGGTCCCCGGACGACAAGCAGTTGGCCCTGATGGCGGAGGAGCCGGGTATGCCCTGGAAACTCTACCTGATCGACGCCGAAGGGGGAAAACCTGCTCCCCTGCTCAATGAAGATCGCAACGAAGCTGATCCTGACTGGTCGAGCGACGGACAGTTGATCGTCTTTGGCCGCCTGCCCAACCGCATGGACAGCCGCCAACCCAAGGCCATTTACCTGCTGGAGATTCCATCTCGCAAAGTGACCGAGATTCCCGGTTCCGATGGGCTTTTCAGCCCGCGCCTCTCGCCCGACGGCCGTTACATTGCCGCCATGAGACTTGACCAGAGAGCGCTGCTGCTCTATGACCGGCAACAACAGCGCTGGACCACGCTTACCAGCCAGGGTGTTGGCGACCCCGCCTGGTCCCACGATGGCCGCTTCCTTTACTTCCAGAATTTTCTTGAAAAAGGAAAGCCCATCTTCCGCATCGCCGTTCCTGCCGGACAAGCGGAATTAGTAGCCACCATCGCCAATCTGCGTCCCATTGCCGCCACCGATTACCGGCTGATCGGCCTGGCGCCCGGCGACCTGCCCATCGTGAGCGCTCACACCTCCACGGTCAACCTCTACGGGCTCGATCTTGACGAGCAGTAGTCGTCCTTGCAACCCTCAGAAGATATTTTTTGTTGAGTTGATCGCGAGCCTGCGCACAAGGCGATTCTTCCAGATCAGCCTTCATGGCCGTGCATCAGTTCTCGCGGCATTGCTTTAACGCCGCCGTCCCGTGTATGGTTACTGCGTGAAAGTCCCGCGCTGTTCTGGAATCCTGCTTCACTTAACTTCTCTACCCGGACGCTTCGGCATTGGCGACCTGGGCCCATGCGCTTACGAGTTTGCCGATTTCCTCTCCGCCGCCGGACAAAAACTATGGCAAGTCCTGCCGTTGAATCCCACCGGCTACGGCGATTCTCCGTATCAATGCTTCTCTGCTTTTGCCGGCAACCCCATGCTGCTCAGTCTTGAACGCCTGCGCGACCAGGGATTGTTGATGCCGTCTGACCTTGCTGACCCTCCGGCCTTCCCTGCGGAGATTGTCGACTACGGACCGGCAATCGAATTCAAAATGGCCGCTCTGCGCCGCGCGGCACAGGCTTTCTTTGCCACTGGCGCCCACGCCGACCGAGAGGCCTTCGAGCGCTTTTGCGATAGCGCCGGCCCCTGGCTCGACGACTACGCGCTCTTCATGGCCTGCAAGGATGCGCACGGCGGAACCATCTGGACCTCATGGGAAGCGCCGATTCGCAACCGGAATGCGCGCGCGCTCAGCCAGTGGTCGCAGAAATTGGCAAAGGAGATTCAGGCCTACAAGTATTGGCAATTTGAATTCTTCCGGCAATGGAAAAAACTCCGCGGCTATTGCCACGAGCGCGGCATTCGTTTCATGGGCGACATTCCAATCTACGTTGCACACGACAGCGCGGATGTGTGGGCTAATCCCGATTTGTTTTATCTCGACAAGGAAGGCCGCCCGGCCGTAGTCTCCGGCGTGCCTCCGGATTATTTCAGCGCCACCGGGCAGCTCTGGGGAAATCCCATCTACCGTTGGGACTTGCTGGCCGCCAACGGATACAAGTGGTGGATCGAGCGCTTCCGCGCCTCGCTTGCGCTCTTTGACATGGTGCGCCTCGACCACTTCCGCGGCTTTGAAGCTTACTGGGAAGTTCCCGGCAATGAGACAACCGCCATCAACGGTCGTTGGGTTCAGGGGCCCGGCGAAAGTTTTCTTTCAGCGTTGCAGGATGCATTCGGCGGTCTTCCGATTGTGGCGGAGAACCTTGGCGTGATTACACCGGCAGTGGAAAAACTGCGGCAGAAATTCGGCCTGCCCGGCATGAGCCTATTGCAGTTCGGATTCGGCACGGATCCGCAGGGCCCGACGTTTCGTCCGCACAACTACAGCCGCGACCTCGTCGCTTATACCGGCGGCCACGACAACGACACCACCGTTGGCTGGTGGCGCAGTTCCGGCGCTGCAGACAGCACGCGCACCGCCGACGATGTTTTGAAGGAGCATGAACTTGCCCGCGCCTATCTCAACTTCCGCGACGACTCGGAGATCAACTGGGTGATGATCCGGGCCGTGATAGCCTCGGTTGCCGACATCGCAATAGTCCCGCTCCAGGATGTGCTGGGACTGGGCTCCGCTGCGCGTATGAACCTGCCCGGCACAGTGAGAGGAAACTGGATATGGCGGTATCGCCCCGGCGCATTGCGCAGCGAGTTGAGCGCCAGGCTTCGTTCCCTGGTCACGCTTTACGATCGATAAGTATTATTCTTCAGCAGGAAAGCAGGCAAAACGCACCCATGGACAAGCCACAGCGTTCTTTCTGGCAAATCTGGAATATGAACTTCGGTTTCTTCGGCATCCAGTTTGGCTGGGGATTGCAGATGGCCAATATGAGCGCCATCTACGAATACCTTGGCGCGCGGGCCGATCAAATTCCGATTTTGTGGCTGGCCGCGCCGCTCACCGGGTTGCTGGTGCAGCCCATTGTCGGCCAGGCCAGCGACCGCACCTGGGGACCGCTGGGCCGCCGCAGGCCTTACTTTCTGGCCGGCGCAATTCTCAGCTCCGTGGCGCTTATCCTCATGCCGCGATGCTCCGCGCTCTGGATGGCCGCGGGTTTGCTGTGGGTTCTCGACGCCAGCATCAACATCAGCATGCAGCCCTTTCGCGCTTTTGTCTCTGACATGCTGCCGGATTCGCAAAACACGCAGGGCTATGCCATGCAGAGCCTCTTCATCGGCCTGGCCACGGTAATCTCCTCGGCGCTGCCGTTTCTGCTGACCAATGCATTTCACCTGACGGAAAGCCGGGCCGCGGGAACCATCCCTTTCACCGTGCGGGCCTCGTTTTACCTGGGCGCTGCGGCATTTATTGGCGCAGTGCTTTGGACCATTTTCACCACCAAAGAATATCCGCCGGAAAATCTGGAGGAATTCCGAAAACAGAAAACTGCCGGCGCGGGCCTGGTTGCGGGAACGCGCGAGATGTTGACTTCCATCCTCGCCATGCCTCGTGTCATGCGTCAGCTTGCATGGGTCCAGATCTGCACATGGATGGGATTGTTCTGCATGTGGCTCTACTTCCCGGTGGCTGTGGCGCGCAACGTCTTCGGCGCAGCGGACACAAATTCTCCGCTCTACACCGCGGGAGTGGAGTGGGGCGGCGTCTGCTTTGGCATGTACTCGCTGGTCTGCTTCGGATTTTCTTTCCTGCTGCCTTCGCTGGCTCGCAGGTTCGGGCGCAAAACCACACACGCCGTGTGCCTGATCTGCGGCGGCCTCGGTTTGCTTTCTGTGGCCGTCATTCACACCAAGCTGCTGTTGTTGCTCTCCATGGTCGGAGTAGGAATCGGCTGGGCCAGCACGCTCTCCATGCCTTACGCAATTCTTGCCGGCTCGCTGCCCGAAGGAAAGACCGGTGTCTACATGGGAATCTTCAACTCTTTTGTCGTAATCCCGGAGATTACCGCGGCGCTTGGATTCGGCCTGGTCATGAACCATCTGCTCAACAACAACCGCATTGCGGCAGTCGTGGCCGGTGGAATCTTCTTCATTTTGGCCGCGGCGCTGATGCATCGCGTGGAAGACACAAAAGACTTGCTCCCTTCCAGCTAGCGAAAGGGCCGGCCTTTCACTATTCCATGCCCTTCGCGGATAGTGACCAACTGGCCCGCCGCAAGACCCGTGTATTTTTCCACCATTCCCAGCGGCCAATGAATCTCTACATCCGCCGTGGTTGCCTCGCCCAGGCCGAAGTGCAGCCGCGGATCGTTTGCTGAAATAAAGCTGGACCCGCTCAGCACCTCTTGCACTTGAACCTTGCCGCCATAGCGCACCAGCACACGCGAGCCGATTGCGCTGCGATTGCTTTTGGTTCCTTCCAGCCGAAACTTGATCCAGTGATTGCCCGGCGGTGCGTCATTGCGCAGCAGGCTGGGCGGCTCATTCACATTCATGATGAGCACATCCAGGTCCCCGTCGTTGTCAAAGTCGCCGAAGGCTGCTCCCCGGCCAGTGTGGCTGTCAGTAATGCCCGGCCCGGCTTCGGCGCCCATCTCGTAAAAAGTGCCATCGCCCCGGTTGCGAAAAAGGATGCGCGGGCTGCGCGCCGGGTATTTGGCGGAGACGCGGGAGATCTCCGGATAGACGGAGCCGGTGCTGAGCAGAATGTCGGGATAGCCGTCGTTGTCGAAGTCGAAGATGCCGGCGCCAAAGTTCACGAAGCGGGTCTCCTTGTTGAGGCCGGCCTCCGTGGTCACGTCGTCGAAATTGCCTTTGCCGTCGTTGCGGTAGAGGCCGGTGGGCTGATTGTAGAAGTGGGTTTTGGCCAGATCGGTGTGGCCGTCGAGGTTGTAGTCGCCCACGCCGACGCCCATTCCACCCATCTTCCGGCCGTCGCCGCTCAACGCAATGCCGCGGAAGAGCGCCTCTTCGCGAAAGGTGCCGTCGTGGTTGTTCATCAGCAGGAAGGATGGAGTGGAATCACAGGCCACGAAGATGTCGGGCCAGCCATCCTCGTCGGCATCGAAAGCCACCACGGTCAGTCCGTACGATCCGGTAAAACCCGCCACGCCGGATTCCTTTGAGATGTCAGTGAAGGTGCCGTCGCCGTTATTGCGGTAGAGGTAGTTCCGCGATTTGGGAAAGCCCTCGGGTCCGCACATGACCGGCACGCCCTCGTAATTGCAGTTGGGCACGGCCATGGAGGGTTTGGGCGCGGTCTCCATGTCGATCTCCAGATAGTTGGAGACAAAAAGATCCAGATGGCCGTTGCGGTTGATATCGATAAAGGCGCAACCGGTGTTGTAGCGCGTTTTGGGGTGCAGCAGCCCAGCCTGGGCCGTGACATCGGTGAAGGTGCCGTCACCGTTGTTGCGATAGAGCTTGTTCTGCCCGTAGTAGGTGATGAAAAGATCTTCGAATCCGTCGTTGTTGTAGTCGCCCACGCAGACGCCCTGCGCCCAGCCGCTGCCGGCCAGGCCCGCCTTGGCGGTCACATCGGTGAATGTGCCGTTGCGGTTGTTCTTGTACAGTCGGTTGCCGGAGTTGGGAGGGGTGTCTTTGAGGCGCAGGCCGCCAGGGATGAAGATGTCCAGCCAGCCGTCGTTGTCGTAGTCGAAGAAGGCGCAGCCGGTGCCCATCGATTCGACGATGTAGGTGAAGCTCTCGTCCTCGCCGTAGACGATAATGTCGGTCAGGCCGGCTTCGTGAGCCACATCAACAAAGCGGGAGAACGGGGCGGCGGGTTTAGTAGCTGGCAGCGATGCGCGAAGGCTGCGGGGAACAAGCGCTGGCGCCAACGCCGCGGGAATTGTGCGCAGCAGGCGGCGTCGCGTCCAGGCATTTTTATTTTTGCTGGTCACAGCAGCATCCTACCAGACACATGGGTAAGTGCAAATTAGTTCCGCTATTGCGCGGCATCCAGCTTCGTGCGGAGTCCTTGCGCGGCAGCATTGTCAGGCTCCAGTTTCAACGCATTGGCTACAGCTTCGCGCGCCTCTGCAATTTTAGATTCCGTGGCCAGCGCGGCCGCCAGCGAAACCCATGCCTGCGCATTATCCGGAGCATCGGCAACCACCAGCCGGAATTGCTCTTCTGCCGCTGCCGCATTTCCGGATTGGAACTCCATGTAGCCCAGCGCGTAGTGCGCAAGAACAAAATGCGGGTCGGCTTTGATCGCCTGCCCCAACGAGGTCCGCTCGCCGGCGTTATCGCCCAGCTCGCCTAACACAAGTGATAACCGGTAGGCCAGCACTGCGCTATTGGGTTGCGCGGCACAGGCTTCGCGATAAAGATCGGCGGCTTTCTGGTTGTCTCCGGCCTTGGCTGCCTCCTCGGCCTGAGTCGCTTTCAGCACCGCCAGAGACTGATCCGATTCTTCTTTGAGCTTTTGCTGGAAAATCTTGAGTTGCTGTTGCGATCCTTCGGCGTCACCCAGCGTGCGCAAAACTTTGGAGAGCTCAAAGTGAACCTGAGGTTCGTCAACGCCCAGTTCAATTGCTTTTTCCAACTGGACTTTTGCTCCCGCAGCGTCCTTGAGTTGCGCCAAAACCAGGCCAAGGTTCATGCGGGAGTTTAAGTCGTCAGGGCTCAGAGCCACCGCTTCTTCCAGGTTTTTGCGGGCTTCGGGATACTCGCCCGCCTTGCGCTCGATGAAGCCATTCAGATTCAGCAAATCGGCGTCTTTCGGAGCCTTGTCCAAAAGTTTGCGCCCCAGCGGCTCTGCCTTTTCATAGTCCCCGGTAATCACCAAAGTCCGCAGGTATATGCGCTGCGCTTCTATATCGGCAGGCTTCCGTTGCGCAAGGCCTTCCGCCAAAGATATCGCTGCCGCGTAATGAGACAAGTGCGTGTCCAGCGAGACCAAAGCTCCGGTCAGCCCGTCCGAGTCTGGATGGTTCTTTAGCTCATCGGTTAAAACTGCCGCGGCGTCATCGAACAACTCCGCCTTCCGGTAAGCTGCCGCCAGGTCGAGAGCCAGTACCTCGTCGAGCCGAGCCGCGCGAAGCCAGCGTATCACCGCATCATATTTTCCGGACGCTATCTGCGCCTTGGCCAGCCCATCCAGAGCGGCTTCCGAATCGGGCTTGATTTTCAACGCGGATTGAAAGGCGTCCATGGCGCAATCCGCCTGGTGGTGTTCGTTGAACCATGCGCCCAGCGCAACATATGCGCCGGCGTCGGGATGGGCCTGCGCTCGCAATTCCAATGCAACCGGGCCTGAACACGCCGCAGCGCCTGCATGGAGCGACGCGCTCAGAATGAACGATAGAACAATTCCGCTTTTAATATGCATCGGAAAGGTGAACATACACTCTTTCAGACTCCCTGAACCAGTAAAACACAGACGGTCTTCGATCATCTTGATTAGAAGCTATCTCGTAAACCAGTTTTGAAAGGGCGCGACTGTACAGGATGCGCAAAAACTCATAATTATGTGGGCCTTGTGTCAGGGCACGACTTTAGCCGTGCCGTAAACCCGGCTGCGTTTCACTCCGCCGTCAGCGCCAGTTTGCCAAAGTGCGCGCCTTGTTCCATGCGAGTAAAAATTTCGCGGGCCCTGGACCACGGAAAACTCTCCACGACCGGGCGCAGCCCGGCCAGGGTGACAGCCTTGTTCAAATCTTCAAAGTCTTTGCGCGAACCCACGTAAATGCCCTGGATGCGGATCTGTTTGTGAAGGATGAGCGCGAGCGGCAGCGGTTCAGCCGCGTTAGCCAGCACGCCGATCTGAGCGACAACTCCGCCCATGCGAACCGCGCCCAGCGAGCGAGGCAAAGTGCCGACTCCGCCCACTTCGACCACCAGGTCAACCCCCGCGCCGCCGGTCTGCTCCTGCGCCCAGCGATCCCATGCGGGAGTTTCGCGGTAATTGAGCGCAGCGTCCAGGCCCAGGGAGCGAGCGCGCTCCAGTTTTTCCGCCGAGCCGCTGATGCCCAGCACTCTTGCTCCCATCATCCGCGCCAATTGCAGCGCAAAAATAGAGACCCCGCCGGTTCCAAGAATCAAAACCGTCGATCCCGGCTTCAGCTTGCCCGCAGCCAGCGCGTTCCATGCTGTGACGGCGGCACAGGGCAACGTAGCGCCCTCCGCAAAGCTCAGATGCTCTGGCAGTCGCACCAGCCCGGCCTCCTTCAGAACAACGAACTCGGCCAGCATTCCATCAACGTCGCCGCCCAGCGCGCCTTTGGCCTTGGCCGGCGTCAGCGGGCCATCCAGCCAGTTCTGCATAAAGATTCCTGCCACGCGGTCGCCTTTTTTCCACCCGGTAACGCCCGCGCCAACAGCCTCAACTTCGCCCGTGCCGTCCGAGCAGGGTACGCGCGGCATCTTCAATTTAGGGTTGTAAAGCCCTTTTACCATAAGCAAATCGCGGTAATTGATCGAAACCGCGTGTACCCGGACCAGCACTTCGCCGGGGCCCGGCTGAGGCGTGCGGCGCTCCACAAACTCCAAAGAATCAATGCCAAATGACGGAACCTGCCAGACGTGCATAAGAAATCCTCCAAGTATCCGGAGCCTGCGAAGTCACGAAGCGGTACGCGCCGAGCGAAGCCCCCATAAAATGAAGATATGGCTCGTGGATGGGAAAGTAAATCTGTGGAGGAACAAATGCAAACTGCCTTGCAGCAACCGGTGGCCGGTCCTGGAACTAATTCCAGCTACAGCTCAGCCGGCAGCAAAGCTCGACGCGTCAAGGAACATGCGCGCACCGAACTCGAGCGGCAGAAGCAGTTGCTCCACCTGCAGCGGGAGAACATTCTTTCGCAAAGGACCTCGAGTCCAGTGCGCCGTTCTGCCCTGGAAGCGGCCTTGGCCGAAATTGACGGGCAGATCGCAAAGCTGAACTGAATTCCCCGAGGCTTCGCCGGCTTATCTCCGCCCGCGCCTATGCCTCGCGGTGAAAGAGAATTGCGTTCGCTTGATGCACCGTGGTCAGCACCACGCGCGCAATGTTCACATGCGCAGGCCGGCTCGCGGCCCACACGATTGTCTCGGCAACATCTTCCGGCGTCAGCGGCGTAATGTTTTTGTACACTTTGGCGGCGCGCTCGGCGTCGCCGTGAAACCGCACCAGGCTGAAATCGGTCTCTACCATTCCCGGATCAATGCTGGTCACGCGCACCGGCGTTCCCAGCACGTCCTCGCGCAGCCCATCGTTAATGGAGCGCTCAGCGGCCTTGCTGGCGCAGTAAACGGCGCCGTTGGGGTAAGTCATCTCGCCGGCCACCGATCCCATGTTGATCACGTGTCCGCTGCCCCGCTCCACCATGCCCGGTACAACGGCGCGGGTCACGTAAAGCAAGCCCTTGACGTTGGTGTCAATCATCTCTTCCCAGTCGTCGATGTTTCCCACATACAGCTTTTCCAGCCCGCGGCTGAGGCCGGCGTTATTCACCAGCACGTCGATGGCCGCCCACTCCGCAGGCAGCGCTCCAATGGTTTTCTCGACGGCTTTGCGGTCGCGCACATCGAGGCAGAAGGTGTGAACGGCCTCGGCTCCGTGCTTGAGAGCAGCAGCGGCCACGGCGGCCAGCTTATCCATGCGGCGAGCAGCCAGCAGCAAGCGCGCGCCCTCGGCGGCAAAGGCCAACGCGGTGGCCGCGCCAATTCCAGCCGAAGCCCCGGTAACGAAAACAATCTTTCCCTTGAGAGTCATGCCTTTATTTTATCCAATGATTTTCCGGTCACAAGGCTCAGGCTTCAGAGCTAGAAGCAATCAGTTGTTCTACGGATTGCTTTGCCTCCAGTGCGGCTGCCTGCAACTCGAAATCTTTTTCGCCTGCAATATACCGCTCAAGAAGAGGGAGAACCCTTTCGCTGGGAATCTTTGACAGCGTTTCGAGAGTTTTTTTGCGCACATCCCAGCGCGCATCCTTCAACGCGGGTTCGATGAATTCATCGAGAAGCGCAAGGCCGGAGTCGAGATTGTTCTGGCAGGCATCGAGAAAGGCCAGCAGGCGAACGAACGGCTCATTGGGCCGCAACCGAGCCTGGTCCACGCGGCTTTTGATTTCAAGCTGGAGTTGCATCTCATCGCGACGGCGCAATTCGGCGAGGTACGCGGGAATTTCATCCTCTGATTGAAATGGATGCTCCAGGCCGTGAAGCTCTGCGATATTGCTTCGATAGGGAAGCGACTGATAAAAGCTCAGCGCCTGCTCCCTTTTGGAGCCGAGCTGATTGAGGATGTACGCCTCCAGCCGTTCCTTGTTTGCCATCTCGAGCCGGCTGCGAATTTCGGCGTTACGCGTTTCAAAGTTGTGGCGCGATACCTCAATCCACGTTTCAACGGCCTGCCTCGGCAAATCGGGTACTCCGGCGCGGCGGCTGATGCCGGCGCGCTTGACGCCCACATCGCCGCGGGGAACTTGAAAGCCATTGGCAAGAAACGACTCCAAATGGGCGAGCTGCGCCGATTGCGGCGATTCCAGGCAGCGCGCCATCGCCGCAAAGGCCTCCTGATGCGTACCGAAACAGAAGACGTTCTCCAGGACAAGCAGCCTGCGCGCCTCGTTGAGTTCGCTCTCTGAAGGCCGTTGCCCCAGAAATGTCGTCGAGATAGGCTCCGCCGTTTCAAAACCGGTCCACAGAATCGTGACAATTCTGGATGTAGTGCCGTAGAACCGCCGCAAAGCCTCCTGCGCCTCGGGGGTTCCTATGCCCCGCAGGATGCGCAGGGCGTTTTCAATGCTGATGTAGTTGTTTGAGTTGAGCGCGAGCTCCAGTAGAGGGGGGACCGCCAGTTGATTTCGGCTGTTGCAAAAGGCTCTGGCGATGCGATCATGCGAAAGGCTGGGATAACGGATACTCCGGATCATCCAGTCAATCGCCTTGGGGTGTCCCAGCCCGCCCAGCGCAATGGTTGCGGCTTCCGTGTATGGCCCTAGCGAGGCAGTATGGACAAGAAACGAAAAGATATCTTCGGAATAAGGATGATCCGCCAAAGCAAGGATTGTATCGGCGGTCTTCTGCCTGAATGTGGATTTGTCCGCAAGGACTCTTTTCTCCAGTTTGCGGATATTCACATTGGCATTGGGCTCACCTTTTGCAATCCATTCAAAGAGACCCATGGTCACCTCTGCGGGACGAGCGCAGGAAAAACCCGCACGGCGAACCCACATTATATTTTATCTCTAGCTTGGCTTGTTTGTGGAGTGTCTTGGGGGCAACGATACGCGCAATCAAGGGATGCGCCTGCACATCCGCAGTCCTGCGCTTTGTGTTTGCAGGATTTATAGTACTGCTGCCACGTTGGACTCCTGTCCCACATGCTGGCGTGCCCTTTGCTACTCTTTGCTTACAGCAACCTCATGCAGCCAGCCGGGGGCTTTGAGCAGCTCGCGGGGGCGTGAGCCATCGGCGGCGCCCACCAACCCGTCGGCTTCCATTAGATCGATAAGATGCGCTGCGCGGCCATAGCCGATCCGCAGCCTGCGCTGGAGCAGCGAAGTGGAGGCCTTGCCGAATTCAAAGACCAGCCGAACGGCATCGTCAAAGAGCGGATCGTCATCGTCCGTGCTGGAGTTGGAGCTGTCTCCGTTTGATTGATCATCCCGGGGTGATTCGAGAAACCCGTGAACGTATTCGGCGTCGGCCTGCGCCTTCCAGAAATCAACAATAGCGGCCGTCTCTTTTTCCGTGACCAGCGGAGCATGCAATCGCATCAGGCGGCTGGTGCGCGGCGGCAGGAAGAGCATATCGCCCCGGCCCAGCAGGGCCTCTGCCCCGTTGCCGTCGAGAATGGTGCGCGAGTCCGTCTTGGTGGCCAGGCGGAAGCTGATGCGCGTAGGAATGTTGGCCTTGATGAGGCCGGTAATGACATCCACCGAGGGACGCTGCGTGGCCAGCACCAGATGTATGCCGACCGCGCGCGACATCTGCGCCAGCCGGGTGATGGACTCCTCGACGTTGGCTCGGTCCAGCATCATCAGGTCGGCAAGCTCGTCGATAATGATGACGATGAACGGCAGCGGCTCTTCCTCTTCCGCATCGGAAAAGAGCGAGGGCATGAAGCCTTCAAAGAGCTTGTTGTACTGATCGATGTTGCGCACGCTGCGCGAGGCCAGCAGCTTGAGCCGCCGCTCCATCTCGCGGACCGCGTTGCGCAGCGCATTGGCGGCCAGCTTCGGTTCGGTGATGATGGGCGTGAAAAGATGCGGCACGCCTTCGTACATGCCCAGCTCAACGCGCTTGGGATCGACAAGAATGAGCCGCACCTGCGCCGGCGTGGTGCGATACAGCAGGCTCATGATCATCGCGTTGATGGCGACCGACTTGCCCGAGCCCGTGGAACCCGCGATAAGCACATGCGGCATCTCGGCCAGGTCGGCGGTGCGGATGAGTCCGTTGATGTCTTTGCCCATGGCGATGGTCAGCTTCGACTTGGCCTTGCGAAAATCTTCCGACTCGATGCAATCGCGCAGGTGGATGGTCTCGCGGCGGTGGTTGGGCACCTGGATGCCGACGGTGTTTTTGCCGGCCATGCGCTCGATAAGAATACTTTCCGCGCTCATCGCCAGGCATAGGTCGTCGCCCAGGCCGGAGACACGCGAATACTTTACGCCTGCGTCAAGTTTGAATTCATAAGTGGTTACCATGGGGCCGGGGTTGATTTGCACCACCTGGCCGCGCACGTCGAACTCAGCGCATTTTTCCACCAGCACCCGGGCTTCTTCACGCAGTTCATCTTCGCGAATGGCCTGCGGGCCTGCGCCGGCGTTCAGCAGCGTGCTGGGCGGCAGCTTGAAGCCACTGACGTTCTTGGGAGCCAAAGCTGTGGAGTGCAAACCCGCGTCGGCGCGCTCATTGATTGCGATTCCACTTGCGGCATGGGGAGTGGCCGGCGCAAAAGCAGGGTGGACAGCGGGCGGCTCAAAGCGGCTGGCAGAAAAAATCGCTTCGTCCGTATGCGGGATTGCAGGCTCTGGATGGGATGCTTCCGGGTGCTGAGCAGCCGCTTGCGCCGTCACAGGAATCGGCTCTGCGCGCACAGGCGCAGGCTCCTCTTCGGCGCGTTCCCAGATGTTTCGCTCGCGGATTGGACGTACATTTTGGCTTTCACCGTTTATCGGAAGAATTGCCGCGCGCTGGAATGCGGGAATGTCTTCCGGATCGATCTCCCTGTGGCGGCGATGAAAGAGGCGCGCAAAAAAGCCGGGACGCGATTCAAGCGATGCCTCGCGTCTATCTTCTTCTGGCTCTGGATCAGGAAGCAGTTGCGGCCCCGTCCTGATTTCTGTCTCCCGTTCGTGGATAGCATCATGCTCGGCAGCCCGTTCTTCTTGCCGCTCGGCCCGCTCCTCGCGCCAGTTGCGCCAGCGGTCGTGCAGAGAAACCAAATTGCGCCAGCGATTTCCGATGATCTCCGCAATGATTGAAAAACTCACAGCCGAGGCAAAGCCAACTCCTGCGGCGGCCAGCACGCCCGCCACCAGCCACGATCCTTGCAGGTTCAGGTAGCGCACCAGCAAACCGGAAACCAGCATTCCCACCTGGCCCCCAACCGGAATCGATTCCGGCCAGTGCCAATGCCAGGGCAGAAGCGCCATCACTGCGGGCACAAACACAAGCGCCAGCAGGGTGCCCATCCACCGCAGCCATTTCCAGCCCCCGGCGCGCGATTGCATCCACGTCCAGCCCAGCCCGCCCATCCACAATGGAATGAAAAAGGCCGTGATGCCCAGCGATTGCAACAGCAGATCGCCCAGGGATGCGCCAAAGAGGCCAACCCAGTTGTGCGGCTTCAGCTCGCCGCTGGCCGTATTCCACGAGGGATCAGTGGGTTGGTAGGTGGCCAGCGAGAGCAGAATGAGCAGCGCTACCAGCACCAGCCCCAGCCCCAGAAAAATGTTCAAAGGGCGAATGCGGGTCGGCGCTAAAACAATGCGAATGGGCTTCATGGCTGTGGTGCTCCGTCTTGTTGGCCACTCTGGGAAGCCGTCGCGAGCGTGCCGAAAAGCAGGCAAAGACTCCCAGAGCAGTCTCTATTATCCCCGGCGGCAAGGCGAATTTATGGCAAAACAAAGCCGGAGGAACCACGGTATGGACCCCCGGCATAGGATTGCCCAACAAAGAATGAGCCTAACGACTCACCAGATACGCCGGATGCCGAACTGGTCGAGTTGCGCATCGGAACTGAGTACAGGAATGTCGCGGCCAAGCGCCTGGGCGGCGATCATGCGATCAAAGGGATCGCGATGCTCGGCTGGCAAACGGCCTGCGCGAAGAGCAGACTCGGTGTCGATAGCCAGCAGTGTGTAGCCGGCATCCTCCATCACTTCAAGAAAATCGCGTTCGAGCTTTTCCGCGCCTCGCAGCTTGCCTGCCCGGGTTTTGGTTGCTATCTCCCAGGCCGATGCTGCTGATACGTAGATGATGTTGGACTCGTCGGCAATGATCTGACGTGCTTTGCGGCTGAGGGCGGAAGGAGAAAGCGTAGCCCAAATAACAACACAGGTGTCCAGCAGAACCTTCACTGCGCGTCACCATTCCAAAGACTAAGTTCTTCTTCCGGCAGAGGTTCAAAGAACTTCTCCGAGAGAACGAATCCCGTAGTCTTCAAAACGCCAATCCGCTTCTTCGCCTTGGGGTGAATGGCTTCCAGGCGAGCAACCGGGGTCTTCGCACGCCCCGAAGTGATTTGGACCACTTCCCCTTTCTGGGCCTGTTTGACGAGGTTGGAGAGGTTGGTCTTTGCCTCGAATATCGTTGATGAAATCATCGTGGGTTCCATCCTGCTAATTTAGCTTAGCTAAGATAGAAAAAGATTGCAAGCAGTCTGCGCCAAGGGAGTCACGCAATTCAGGAAATGTCTCCAACCGGGCTAACTCCCGATATATTTCGCTCCCCAGATCAGCAGCGCAAGCCCAAGCAGAATCCTGTAGATAGCGAACATCGTGAAGCCGTGCTTGCGCACCCAGTGCAGAAACCACTCCACCACGCCCAGCGCCACGATGAACGAAACCACAAAGCCGATGGCCAGCACAATCCAGTTGTCGGTGGTCATCACCACGTGCGCCGCGCCGCCGCCACTGGGAAAAACTTCCTTTTTCAAATCCCAGATGGTTGCGGCGACCATGGTGGGAATCGAAAGCAGAAAACTGAATTCGAGAGCAGCCGGCCGGTTCAGGCCGGCGATCTGGCCCGCCGCGATGGTGGACATGGAGCGCGAAGTCCCGGGAAAGATTGCGGAAAGTGTCTGGCAAAGTCCGATCCAGACGGCCTGTAAAAAGCTCATCTCTTCCACATGAGTGGTGCCGGCTTCGTAGCGGTTGCTCCAGGCGTCGATAATCCACATCACGATGCCGCCTATCAGCAGCGCCCAGGCAATCACAGCCAGGCTGCCCAGGTTTTTCTCGCTCCACTTGTGCAGCAGCAGCGCGGGCGCCGAGGTAAACGCAAAGGCGATAAACGTCAGCGAAATGGGGTGGTTCAGCCAGGTCCGTTCGCCGTTTTCTCCCCTCGGAAAGGTGCGCGCAAAGTCAACGATGCGTGAGAGGAACAGAAGCAGCAGCGCCAGAATCGCGCCCAACTGAATGACGATGGTGTACATCTTCCAGTAAGCGTCGTCGAGCGGAATCTTCATCAGCGCTTCGGTGATGCGCAGGTGCGCCGTCGAACTGACCGGTAAAAACTCGGTCAACCCCTCCACAATTCCCAGCAATATGGACTGAATGTATACGTTCATGAAGCCTCCAACGTGCGGATTTTGCGGTATTCCATCTTCAGATTACAGAAAAAACCCTGAGTTCTTTGTGAATCCATAAGAAAAACATATTTCCGAAAGCTTCTGCTCAATTCTGCCTTTGCATCAGGGCACGGCTTTTAGCCTGCCCTGAGCTTATCGAAGGGTGCCGAAAATGCACAATATAAACATTGGGCTTTGGCCGCTGAGGAAAATCAACCTTCGGTAAGCACTTCGGCCAGCATTTCCGGCGCAACATTGCCGCCGCTCACCGCGGCCACGGCCTTGCGATAGGCAGGCAACTGGTCCCCGTGAAAGAGAAGCGCCGCCGTGGCCACGGCTCCGCTCGGTTCCGGCACCAGCCGCGTCGCCGCAACAATGGCTCGCATCGCAGCGCGTATCTCCGCCTCGCTCACGGTGATAACGCCGTCCGCGAAGGCCTGAATGTGGGCAAAGTTGCGCACGCCCACGCTCTGGGTGCGCAGGCCGTCAGCAATCGTCCGGCTGGTCAGCTCGGCCCCCCAGGTCACGATTTTGCCTGTCCGGAAGCTCTCCGCCGTGTCCCCTGCCAGCTCCGGCTCCACGCCGTAAACCTTTGCCTGTGGCCGCAACTGCTTTACCGCTGCGGCAATTCCGCTCAGCAGGCCGCCGCCAGAAACCGGCGAAAGAACCAGGTCCACGTCAGGCAGCTCTTCAACAATCTCCAGGCCGCAAGTGGCCTGCCCGGCGATGATCTGCTCGTCGTCATACGGCGGCACCACCACGTAGCCGTGCTCGCGCACCAGCTTCTCGGCCATCGCCAGCCGCTCGCTCGAGGCTACGCCCACATCGACGACCTCCGCGCCCAGCGCCAGCGTACCCGCGCGCTTAATGGCCGGCGCATTCGAGGGCATCACGATCACTGCCTTGGCTCCCACTTCACGCGCCGCGTAGGCCACGGCCTGCGCATGGTTGCCGCTGGAGTAGGTGATCACCCCGCGTTTAATCTCCTCGGGCGTCAGTTGCAGAATCTTGTTCGCCGCGCCGCGCATCTTGAAGGCGCCGATGGGTTGCAAACTCTCCGCCTTGAGCCAGATCCTCTTGTCTGTCCCATGGCCGGAGAGGCCCGTAAACGCCGCCTCGACCAGAGGGGTTTTTACGGCAATGCGCGCAATGCGCTCGGCGGCGGCGCGAATTTCAGCGAGAGATACCAGTTGGTCGGCCATGCTGCAATTATCCGCTATCAGCAGCCGCCAACCAAACCGAATGATGCATTGCTCCTCAACTTCGGGAAAAACTTGCCCCTTCGATTGAGCGCAAGCTTTGGAAGGCAACTCAATCATCGATAGTACCCTCGGGGGCGGTTCATGCTTTACCATGCCAGTAAGGCGCAATTCCCATGAGAACCAGATCAGAATCAGTTCGCAGGCTCATTTTGGCTGTTTTTTGCGGATTGCTGTTTGGTGCGGCAACCGCCGGAAATGCTCAAACCACGAACCAGGCGTCAAACTATCCGGCCCAGTTGCCATACAGCTTTGGCAACTTTGTCTGGTGGACCGATGCCGAGTTGCGCTCCCTGCTGAAGGAGCGCATCCAGGGCCTTGGCGATGAAATGGCAACTACGCCGGAAGCCATTGGCGAAATGCGCGATGCGCTGAAAGCTCTTTTGGCAGAAAAAGGAATCGCTGCTGAAATTAATAGTGAAGAGCCGTCAATTTCTGCTCTCACCGCGCAGCGCGATCCCGAGGCGCCTGAGCCGGCTATTCGATTCAGCATCCTCAATCCGCAAATTCTGCTGAAAAAAGTCGTGCTGAAAGTTGAGCCGGAAAGCTTTGCCTCCTTGCTGCAAGTTGATGATCTTTGGGGCGAGGGAAAGCTCTATAGCGCCTTCGGAAACTGGTTTATCCGGTCGCGCATCAAGGAAGTTCTGCACCAGAATGGGCATCTCGATGCGCAGGTTCAGATCACCCAGCAGCCCCCCCGCAAAGAAGGCAGTCATTATCAGGTGGGTCTTATAATCTCAGTGGTTGCGGGCCCGCTGTACCACGTTTCTTCCATTACTGTGGATGGCGGTCCCCTGCTTGCCGGTAAAGATCTATCGCCGTTCTACAAGATCAAGTTGGGCGACGTTCCTCCCAGCTACCCATTGGCGGAGTTGGAAAGCAAGATACGGGAGTTCTATCTGCACTACGGATATGCCGATTTGGAAATTAAAATCCTGCCGCTTTTCGACCGTAAGTCCGCGTTGGTCTCATATCAGGTGAGCGTGATTCCAGGCCCTGTTTACCACCTGCGCAACCTGACAATTGCAAATCTCAACCCCGAGCAGGAAAGCAAGGTGCGGGATTTGTTCGGGATGACCCCCGGGGATATTTACATGGAAGAAGCAATTACCGGACTCAATTACAGAATTGCAAGCGAGCCCTTGTTCAAGGGCTATAGCTTCAGCTATGAACCAAAGAAAGATAAGACGGAAGATGTTATCGACTTATCGCTGAAGTTCTTCAAGCCAAGCGATGATAGCAGTGTAACGATCAAGTAAGTAACTCTCGCCGCTTGAGAATTTGACTTAGTCGAGCCCCGCTCATATCTCCAGAATCACCGGCATAATCATCGGCCTTCTTCCGGTCGTTTTCTGAATCATGCGCTTCAGTTCAACGCGAACCTTTTCCTTGACCATGCCGTAGTCGGTCCGCTCCTCGGCGCTGAGGCTGTGGATGGTTTGCAAAACCGTCTCGCGCGCCTGGTCGGTAATGTCTCCCGCGCCGAAGCCCCGCATGACGATCTCCGGCGGCTGGTCCAGCTTGCCCAGGCGCTTGTTGATGGCCAGGATGACCAGCACCATGCCGTCTTCGGAGAGGATGCGGCGGTCGCGCAGGACGAGGTCCTCCACCACATCGGTGGATGAGCCGGAGTCGATCAACACGCGGCCGGTGGTGACCTTGTCGTTCTTGCGGATATCGTTTTTGTCCAGTTCCAGCACGTCGCCGTCTTCAATCACCATGGCGTGCTCCACCGCGCCGGTCTCCATGGCGATTTGCGCGTGCTTGCGCAGGTTGCCGTAGTTGCCGTGGACGGGAATAAAGTATTTAGGACGCACCAGGTTGATCAGCAGGCGCATCTCTTCCTGGCTGCCGTGGCCGCTCACGTGAATCAGGCCGTTGGAGCCGTTGTCGTAGATGACCTGCGCGTCGCGGCGATAAAGGTGGTCAATGACGCGAAAAATTCCCTTCTCGTTGCCGGGAATGACACGCGAGCTCAACACCACCGTATCCCCCGGCTCGATGCGCGCGTGCTTGTGGTTATCCACGGCGGCACGGCTCAGAGCGCTCATCGGTTCGCCCTGCGTCCCGCTGATCAGCAGCATCAGTTGCTCCGGCGCGTAGTCGCGAATCTGGTTGGGATTGATGATCAGTCCCTGCGGAATCTCGATGTAGCCCAGGTCTTGCGCAATGTCTGTTGACTCGATCATCGAGCGGCCGATAACGGCAACTTTACGGTCATGCGCCCGCGCCAGCTCCAGCGCAATGCGCATGCGGTAAATCGACGAGGAGAAGCAACTGAAGAAAAGCTTCTTCTTGGTGCGTGAAAAAATCTCGTCCAGCCGCGGAATCACAGCCGACTCGCTTGGCGTGTAGCCGGGGCGGTCCACATTCGTCGAGTCCTGCAGCAGCGCCAGCACGCCCCTCTTGCCGTATTCGGCAAAGGTGTGCAGGTCAAAAAGCTTGCCGTCCAGAGGGGCCAGGTCGATCTTGAAGTCGCCGGTATGGATGATGACGCCGACCGGCGTCTCAATGGCCAGCGAAACAGCGTCCACCAGCGAGTGAGTCACATGAATCGGCTCAATCGTGAAGGGGCCGATGGTGAATTTTTCCCGCGGCACAATCTCAATCAGTTCGGTCTCGTCGAGCAACTGGTTCTCTTCGAGGTTGCCTTCTACGTACGCCAGCGTGAACTCAGTGGCGTAGACAGGAACCTTGATTTCATTGAGAATCCAGGCCAGGCCGCCAATGTGATCCATGTGGCCGTGGGTGAGGATGATGGCGCGGACATGCGCCTTGTTTTCCACCAGGTAGCTGATGTCGGGAACCACGACATCCACGCCCAGCAACTCCGACTCCGGGAACATCAGCCCGGCGTCGATCACGATAATGTCGTCTTCCCAGCGGACAGCGAGGCAGTTCATGCCGAACTCGCCTAGCCCGCCCAGGGGAATGATTTTCAGTTTTTTTGTATGCATCTGTCAGTCTTGATGCTAACACTACACGCAGTGTCATTACCGCAGCAGCTCTTCCAGCGTTGTACTCAGGTCCGTTTTATCGTCGCGATATTTCACGATCACCGGCGCGTAAAGGCTCAGCCCCCACTCCTGCCCTTTGCCCTTGCTGACGGCGCGCGAACCGGGGACAACCACTGCATTTTCCGGAATGATGAGCGGCATTTCGTCACTGGCACGCAAAATTGCGCCGTTGACCAGATCGTAAACCGGCGTGCCGCGTGTGAGAATCACGCCCGCCGCCAGCACCGCGCCTTTGCGCACGATGGCGCCTTCGTAAACCCCCGAGTTGCCGCCCACCAGCACATCGTCTTCAATGACCACCGGGCTCGCGTTCACCGGCTCCAGCACTCCGCCAATCTGCGCCGCCGCGCTCAAATGAACCCGCTTGCCTATCTGCGCGCAGGAGCCGACCAGCGCGTGCGAATCCACCATCGTGCCTTCATCCACAAATGCGCCCGCGTTGATGTACATCGGCGGCATGCAAACCACGCTTCGCGCCACGTAAGCTCCCGCACGCACTGAGGAACCGCCGGGCGCCACGCGCACTCCGTCGCCCGAGCCAAAATGACGCACCGGAAAAGTATCCTTGTCAACAAACGAGAGGCCCGCGGCAGAAGACTCCTGCAACACGCCCAGGCGAAAACCCAGCAGAATTCCCCGCTTGACCCACGCGTTCACGCGCCAGCCGGAGGGCGTGCCGGCATCGGGCGAGGCCGCGCGCGCCTCCCCACTCTCCAGCGCCGCGCGCAGCAGCAGAAACGTTCGCATCGCGGAATCGTCTCCGATAGCTCCCGGTCCCGCCGCAAAGTGGCGTTCAATTGCATTTTGCAGTTGAGTAAGTGTCATTGCAATTTGAGTCTATCAATAAGAGACAGGGAATAGGGTACAGGGACTAATCCCAGCATGGTTCAAAAGCCGGGAACGACCGCCAAAAAAATCGGCGCTGCCTCAAGCTGCGATTACCGGAGGCAGTTTAGCGCGGAGATGCCCGTTCATCTGGACAGGCTGCAGGCGGAAGATGTTTTTTCCTTCGGGAATCATCGCCAGTGGGATGGGAGAACGGTCTTTCTTCGCGTGCATGTGCCGGGATTCAAGCCACGCACAGAGCCGGGGATCGAAGATGTCCGGCTCGCCATGCCAGAAATTAGGTTTCAGCCCGCATTCAATCTGCAGATGATCCAGCTGCAACTCGATGCTCGAAATGTTCTTGGGAAAGTAACGGCGGACATTGTTCGCGCCCACATGCAGTCCGGTGTTGCCCAATCCCCTGCTTTGCGTTTTGACAACCATACACACCTGCCAATCGACACTGAATGTGATCAGTCTAAGTATTTACGGCAGACAAATCTGGTTAGAATGCGAATAATTCGACCAATAGATTCCTTCTTTGTAATTTATCGAATAGTCGACCAAATCGGGAAAATGGCTACAGATATTTTCCTATCAAAAACGCTCTTCATAATCCAGCCCTGTATCAGGGTGCGACTTCAGTCGTGCCGAAAAGAAACCGGAAATGCTGGGTTTTAGTCCCCGAGAAAAATAAATCTCGAACCAAAGTATATTTTTGTAATGCATTCTATGCAAGCCGTCAATTCGTTGACCGCGTCAACCTCCAACCCTCGTCCCCGCGCGTAAATTCAAACTTGCTGCCGAACACTGCGGAGTTATCGATGTAGCGGAAAAACTCCGGCTCGAGCCGGTACAACATACTCTGGTGCAGCGCCAGCCTGAAAACGCGTCCCAGCTTGAATCGCTCGCCGTAGGCCCTCAGCAGCGCATTGCGGCGCTGCGGCTCGGTCACTTTACTTGCCACCCCGTGCAACTGCACGCCGCGAATCTGCTTCCAGCTTTCAACGCTGCGATAAACAGTTGCGGCAGCGCGCGGGCTTCTCGCCAGGTTCGCGCTGTGCAGGCTGCTCTCGGATGAAACCCAGTAAAGCGAGAACTCCGCATCCGCAATGTAGAAAAGCGGCGCAACGCAGGCCTCGCCATCCTCGCCGGTTGTAGCCAGCGATAAAGTTGTCTGTTCGCCGAGCAGCGCGGCAATCAGATCGAGTTGTTTCCTTGCTGCCTTCATCGCAAGTGCAAAAAAACAGCGGCCCCATCCCTGCTTGCGTTTGTTCTGCGGCAAGGATGAGGCCCGCGGTTGACAATCGTTATTTCGGCTGGCTCTGCGCGGGCGCGGCAGGGGCTGTGGGTGCCGCGGCCGGTGCGGCGGGCTTTGGCGCGGTTGCCGGAGCAGGAGTCGCGCTGGGAGTTGCCGTTGTTGCAGGCGGCGGCGGTGCGGCAGATGTGGGCGCTGTTGCCGGGGACGTAGCCGTGCCGGGAGCAGGCGGTGTTGCCGGTGTGCCGGGAGCCGGGTGGCCGCTGGGCATCGGATGTCCGCCGGGCATCGGGTGCATTCCGCCCATTCCCGGCCGGGTCGGCATCGGGGGTATCTCGCTTACATCCACCAGTTCAACATCGAAGATCAAATCAGACCTGGAGGGAATTCCAGGATGATCCGCGCTGCGGTCCGGCATATCGCGTGTCCCGTAAGCCAGTTGCCACGGAATAAAAATACGGCGCTTGCCGCCCACCTTCATGCCGGCAAATCCCTGTTCAAAACCGGTAATCACCTGGCCCATGCCCTCGGGGAAAGGCATCGGCGCCGGATCGCCCAGCTTGGGCTTGCCGTCATCGCCCATAACAACCTTGCCGTCCTTGTCTCTCAACGGCATCCGGTGGTCGTCAGAGGAGTCAAACTTGACTCCGTCCTTAGCCCTCCAGCCGGTGTAGAGAACCTTGTACAACTTGTTCGGCTCGGCGGCAGCGCCGGTTCCCGCTTTAATTTCCTGGTAGCGCAGCGCCACTGTGAAGATCGGCTTCTGAACTCCAGCCACCGGAGGAAGACCGGCGGGTGCCTTGATAAAAGCCGCAACTGCCGGTGAGGCTGCTACAGAAGGTTTCACCACCGGGGTAGCGGGCTTGGAGGCGGCAGCATGAGCCGCGGGCTTCGAGGTAGTAGCCGGCTTGGCCGGCGCTTGGGCGCTTGCGGCCACAGTGCTGGCCGCCAACATCAGTATCAAAGCTGTGTGCTTCATAGCGTGGTTATCTCCGGATGGTACCTTTGGCGAGTTTATCAGGCGCCCCTGCTTCTCCGCATGCAACAAGCATTGCGGCCAGAAGCGCAGTTCGGGGAGCTAATTGCTCTATAACGATGGATTCGTGCGGGGCATGCGCGCCTTCGCCCACCGCGCCCATGCCGTCAAGGGTTGGAATGCCCAGCGCGGAGGTGAAGTTGCCGTCGGAAGCTCCGCCGCTTAATGCTTCCTCCAAAGGGATTCTCAGATCGGCGGCCAGCGCGCGCGCGCAGTGGTAAAGTTGCGCGTTTCCACGCGTGCGCTCCATCGGCGGCCGGTTGATGCCGCCTTGAATCGCAAGCGAGCAGCTCTTGTCCACCGCTCTAAGCGCGGCAAACTTGCGCTCCATGCGCGGGCCGTCGGCCTTGCGCACCACGCGCAAATCAACCTCTACCCAGGCATTTACGGCAACCACATTTGTTTTGGTGCCGCCGCCCGCAACCCCGGCATTCACCGTAACCCCGCGCTTCAAATCCGTCCAGCCGGAGACAGTTTCAATTACGCGCGCCAGTTCGCGAATCGCGCTCGCGCCCTTCTCAAAGTCCACTCCCGCATGCGCGGCCACGCCTGTGACATCAATCCGCCAATGGCCGGTGCCTTTGCGCGCCGTCTTGTAAGCCAGCCCCTGCGCCGGCTCCAGCACAAATACCTGTGCGCTCTCCGCGGCCAGCCGCTCAGTGGCCGGCCGCGATACCGGGCTGCCCACCTCCTCGTCGCTGTTCAGCAGCAGCACAATCTCCTGATTCAGCAAACCGGCCTCCGTCAAAATTTCAATCGCGGCAAAAGCCATCGCCGCTCCGGCCTTCATGTCCAGCGTGCCCGGACCCCAAAGTCTTCCATCCTTCAACCGGCAGGGCATCGTCTTGAGAGTGCCCACCGGCCACACCGTGTCCAGATGCCCCAGCAGCAGCGTCCGCCCTGCGGCTCCGCTTTTCGATTTTGGCCCGAAACGCGCCTCCAGCAACGCGCCAAAATCCTTCTGGCGATGCAATTTGACCCGCCCTCCAAGAGCCCTGGCCTGTGCGGCTGCCATCGCCACACAGGCGTCTACGGCGACTTTGTCGTTGGTAGGCGACTCGGCCCGCACCAGTTCCTGGATCAAATCGAGTATGGCCGGTTGTTTACGGCGGGCTCCGGCCAGCAAAGCGCGCATAGGGACGGGAATTTCGTTGGAGGCAGGCAAGGAAGAACCTTTCTGAACATTGAGTCCGTCGAAACAGCAGACTCCCTGATTCTACGACGGATAGCCTGAATTTTTCGCACACCCGATAGTCAAGATTGGCGCAATGTGTGGTAAAAATTCCACAGGACAGAGATGGCTATTCAAAGCTACTCTGGTGTTTGCTTATCAATCTTTCTTTGTAACAGAAGGAATTCTTGGCCAATCCCGCCCATCTGAGTCCCGCCCATCTGGAGCAGACCATCGGCGCGCCGTTGGAATTCAGCGGGGTAGGGCTGCACTCGGGCGCTCCGGTGACCATGCGCCTGATGCCCGCGCCGGCCGGCTCGGGAATCGTCTTTCGCCGCTCCGATCTGGATAACTTTGAGATTCCCGCCACGGGCCGCAACGTGGCCAAGGTCAGCTACGCCACCAGCCTCATGCGCCAGGGCGTTTTGATATCGACTACCGAGCATCTCCTCTCGGCGCTCATCGGCATGGGTGTGGACAACATCATTGCCGAGCTGGACAACCTGGAATTACCCATCCTTGACGGCAGCGCATTGCCCTACGTCGAGGCTTTTCTCAAAGTCGGCATTCGCACCCAGCGCCGCCGCCGCGAAACCATCCGCGTGCTCGCTCCAATCGAGGTGCGCGAGGGCAACAAATTCATCGGACTTTATCCCGGCGCCGGCTATCGCATCGAGTACACCATCGACTTTCCCGCTCCCATCGGCAAGCAAACCGCCTGCATTGATCTTGCCGCCGACACATACGGCCAGGCTATCGCCCCCGCGCGCACCTTCGGCTACAAAGCCGACGAGCAGAAACTGCGCGACATGGGCCTCATTCGCGGTGCTGGCCCGGAGAGCGCCATCATCTTGACTCCCTCCGGCCCCGAGAACGGCCCGCTGCGCTTTAGCGACGAGTTTGTCCGCCATAAGGTTCTGGACCTCATCGGCGACCTCGCCCTTGCCGGACGCCGCATCGAAGGCCACGTTGTCGCCGAGCGCGCCGGGCACGCCATGCACACCGCTCTGGTGTCGCGCCTCTTGAAAGACCGCTCCACCTGGGAGCTGGCTCACATACCGGTTGCCTCGATGCTGGCTGAAGAGATGGTCCGGGCCGGGAGAGATTTAAGAGCCGGAAGCCCCGCGCTGGTGGAAGCCTGAGAACACCGGAAGCAAGGCAGGGGGCGGAAAGCATTTATGAGATAGCTTCTAGGAACTGCGGAGACATATGAGCGGAGCGTTTGCTTGCCTGGATAAAATCAGCGGGGCCTGAGCGATACTCCTTTCTTTGCAGGCCCCGCGTTTTTTGTTGTGAACCGCTCGATTGGTCTGTTAAATCGCTGGCTTGCGCCTTACCGCAGCGGCCATGGCCAATATTCCGGAACCCAGAAGCAAAATGCTGGAGGCTTCGGGAGTTGGACTATTGGCAGGCCCGTCTGAAGTTACGGATACATCGGTCAGATAGTACCAGTCTGCCTGGTTGTAACCGGCAAAACTCAATTCGCTGCTGCTGGATGTCGAATCCACATTCACGGTGAAAGACTGATAACCGCCGTAGTCCTTGGTGCTGTTGCCGGGCACATCAAGCACCACCTTCCCATTCCACAGCACCTGGAAATCAGCGTTCGCTGATAGCACTTGATTCCGGAGCAGAAAGCTCACCGTGTAATCATTTCCCGGCAGCGTATTCAACTTCTGCGAGATCGTGTCGTAATACCCATCGGCGTATGCGCCAAAAGCCGCGGCGGGATATCCGTCAAAGTTCTGGGTGTAGCGGATGTCACTGTCTTGCGTTGCTTTTGCGAGGGTCCAGCCGGCGCTGCCCTGCGAAAAATTGCCGTTGGCGACAATGGTGTCGGCGGATGCGCTCACAGTACCCAGCACAGCCGCGAGACTCAGGAAAAAGATTGCAATACATGCGCGTTTCAACGTCATCTCCCCATCAATCGAACTTTGAGCCACCTGGCGAATGTTATCGATTGCGCGTTCGGAGCGGCTGGTTCACAGCAATTCTCCAAACAGAACTATTGTCATTTAACTTCAGGAGGGTTTTTGCTTCATCCCGCTTGGGAGGGGTGGAGATACCCCTTTAGGGGTAAAAAGGGACTTTAGCCGGGAATTTGGACCGATTCTGATTTACATAATGAATAACCGCGGGCAAGACAGATCGTTCTCCCGTCTTAACCTACGCAAACAATATGCACATCGGCGCCGCCACCGCCACGCTCTTTCCCTTTTCGCTGATCAATCCGGTTTGCGGGTTGCGCTGGAAGATGCTGATCTGATCCGAGTCCTGATTGGCCGCCAGCATCCAGCGATCCGTCGGGTCCAGCACAATGTGCCGCGGAGTCTTCCCGCCGCAAGCAAAACTACCCAGCGGCGTTAGTTTGCCCGTCCCCTGATCGGCGCGAAAGCTGTAAATTGCGTTGTTGCCGCGATTGGCAAAATAAACGCTCTTTCCATCCTTCGAAATCACCGTATCGCAAGCGGCCGTGGCGCCGTGGTAGTCGGCGGGCAAAAGATTGTAACTCGCCCTGCGCGTCAGGCCGCCGCTATTTTTGCTCCACTCCAGCAGGTCCACCGTCGAACTCAGTTCGTTGATCGAGTAAGCATTGCGCCCATTCGGATGAAAGTGCAGCGTGCGTGGGCCGCTGCCGGGGTCTGCGCGATAAATACCATTCGCATGCAGCATCGCCGTCTCTGCGTCCAAACTGTAAATGTGGATGCAATCTCCGCCCAGGTCATTCATATACGCATACCGGTTATCCGGCGAGAAGGAAGCAAAATGCGCGTGGGCGCTTTGCTGGCGTGTAGGGTTAGGGCCGTGCTCGGCGTAGTGCTCGCTCCACACGGCGGGGCCGATCCTGCCGTCGGTCACCAGAAAACTAGCCGCCGACCCGCCAAAATAATCTGCCGCCAGCAGTACGCGGCCTGTCCGGTCCAGGGCCACATGGCAGGTGCCCGCTCCGGCGGAGTTCTGCGCGGAAATCGGTTGCAGTTCCGCATTCACCACGCGGTAACCGGCCACCTCGCCGGTCGGCTTGCCGTTATAGCTGTCCACCTCCGACGCGGCAAAAAGATATTTGCGATCCGGCGAAAACGTAATCCATTCCACATTCGCCAGACGGCCCGATTCGCTCAATCGCGTCAACCCCGCCTCGACCGTATCCCAGTCAAAAACTAGAATGCTCCCCGGCGTCTTGGATGCCACAAGAACGCGAGGAGGCGGAAGAGCCTTGCCCAGCGAAGGAGCTGCACCAGCAGCCAGTGCGGCGGCCGAGGCGGTCCAAAGAAAATCCCTGCGCGATAGTATTTTCATAGCCATAGAAATTGTCTCCGATAAGATATGCGGAGAACCAGCCATCAACACATCCAACAAGTTGCCTGGCCGATTGCGTTCAGTGCAGCCTCTCGGGTGAGCCAAGTCACAGGACGTTCATACTCCGCGTATGATAGCATCCGATTTCTTAGGAATATTGGACGCCTGCGGATTTATCCTCCGTTCCTCCGCACAGCGCCGGCCCAAACCTTTATGGATGAGGTAGACGGCAGACCGGGAGCTGTGGCCCTCCAATCCGGCCACCTGGACGCCCCTCAGGACGTCCCCATGGTTTCCCTGTCTACCCTCCAGTTTCCCTGTCATCCTGAGCATCCCGATCAAAATGTCATCCTGAGCGAGCGCAGCGAGTCGAAGGACCCGTTTTTTGTTCGATTTCCGACAAACCAACTTCCGAGCCATCCATCATCGCCGGTGCCCAATCCATTCCGCGGCTTTTGCGGAATGGGTGAGAATCCACGAATTTTGTCACCACATAACTGAATGAAAATCATTGGAGAACACCATGAAAACCTACCAGGGAAGTGAGATCCGCAACGTAGCTGTAGTGGGGCATGCGCACAGTGGCAAAACCACTCTGATCGCCGCTCTGCTGCATGCCGCCAAAATGACCACAGTCCAGGGCCGCGTCGAAGACGGCACGGCCGTAACCGCCTATGACGAAGAGGAAGTTGCCCGCGGCGCAACCATGCAGAACGCCGTGGCCTTTGCCGAGTGGCAAGGCGTCAAAATCAATCTTGTTGATACCCCCGGCTTTCACATGTTTACCCACGAGGCGCGCGCCGCGCTGCTGCCCGTCGAATCCGCCATTGTGGTTGTCAATGCCCAAAATGGCGTCGAGCCGGTCACCGAGCGGGTGTGGAGATATGCCGATGAAGCCGGCGTCCCCCGCGTGGTTCTCATCAATCAAATGGACCACCCCAAGGCCGGCGGCGGCGAGGGACTCAGCGCCCTCATCGACGACCTCGTCGAGCGCTGGGGACGCAACTGCGTGCCCGTGCAGCTTCCCATCTCCGACGCCCAGGGCTTCCACGGCGTCGTCGATCTGGTCACCATGGAGGCTTATCACTACACCTCCGGCGGCGATGGCCGCGGCAAAGTCACCGGCGAAATTCCCGCCAGCGTCGCCGCCGACGCCAAGGCCCGCCACGAAGCTCTGGTCGAGCTGGTTGCCGAAGGCAAAGACGAGCTCATGGAGGAGTACTTCGAAACCGGCACGCTTGCCAAAGAGCACCTCATCCCCGCCTTGCACGAAGCCATTCGCGAAGACCGCATCTTCCCCGTGCTCTTCTCCAGCGGCCTCGCCAATATGGCCCTCGATCATATGCTCGACTTCATCAAGGACTACACCCCCGCGCCTGTCGAGCGCGCGCCCATCGCCGTCCGCAACCCTCTGATCGAAGCCACTGAAGAAAATCCCGACGCCGCCAAATCCACCCGCAAAATCGACGCCGCCGAGCCGCTCTCGCTGATGGTCTTCAAGACCATGACCGATCCCTTCAGCGGCCGCATCAGCTTCTTCAAGGTCATCGGCGGCGTTCTCAAAAACGACGCCACCGTCGAAAACTACACCCGCAGAGGCCAGGAGCGCTTTTCTCATTTGTCTGTGATGCAGGGCCGCAAAGCCGTCGAAGTCCCTGAACTGCACGCAGGCGACCTCGGCGCAGTCGCCAAGCTGCGCGACACGCTCACGGGCGACACGCTCGGCCAGAAGGGTGCGGACATCCAGATCGACCTCCACCCGCTCCCCGAGCCGGCCATGACCTACGCCATCGAGCCCAAATCCCGCGCCGACGAAGACAAGCTCGCTCCCGCCATCCACAAGCTGATGGAAGAAGACCTGCTCATCCGCTTCTTCCGCGACCCGCAAACCAACGAATTCCTCATCGCCGGCGCTGGCCAGCCGCACATCGAAGCCATCGTCAGCCGACTCAAAAAGCGCTACCACGCTGAAGTCACGCTCAAAGCTCCCAAGGTTCCTTACCGCGAAACCATCCGCGCCAAGGTCGAAGCGCCCGGTCGCCACAAAAAGCAGACCGGCGGCCACGGCCAGTTCGGCGACTGCAAAATCCGCATGGAACCCATGCCCCGCGGCGCAGGCTTCGAGTTCGCCAGCGAAGTCTTCGGCGGCGCCATCCCGCGCAACTTCATTCCCGCTATCGAGAAAGGAATTGTCGAGTCCGCCGCCCGCGGCTATCTAGCCGGCTACCCGGTCGTGGACTTCCGCGCCGTCGTTTATGACGGCAGTTATCACGACGTTGACTCCAACGAAATGTCCTTCAAGATGGCGGGCCGACTTGCATTCCGTAAGGCCATGGAAACAGCCAAGCCCTGCCTGCTCGAACCCGTCATGAAGGTCGAGATCGAAGCTCCAGACGAATTCGCCGGAACGCTGATGGGCGACCTCAGCAGCAGGAGAGGCCGCGTTCAGGGCACCAACTCCAAGGGAAGAAGCACCATCATCAACGCTGAAGTTCCCATGGCCGAGATGCTGACTTATGGAACCCTTCTAACTTCCATGACTCAAGGCAAGGGAAGTTACCGCATGGAGATGGACCACTACGACATCGTCCCGCAGTTAGTAGCCGACAAAATCCTCGCCAACGCCAAGCGGCCCGTCGAGGAAGAGGAAGAATAGCACTAGCGGCGCGGTCAACTGACTCCACTGTACTCCGCTTACTCACACTGTCATCCTGAGCGGAGCGCAGCGGAGTCGAAGGACCTGCTGTTGCTTTTCGGGTATCGTAGTTTCCCAGGTCTCAATATCGAGACCTGGGAAACCTGAACGTCCGCTTGCAGTCGGGTGGCCATCGATAAGGTCGGCGGGTGGCCCCGGTCCCTCGCTTTTGGGGACCGGGGTGGCAAGCCGTCCGTGAATCAACCCTTCAGCTTCCGCATCAACTGCGCATCCGTCAGAACCTCAATCCCGCAGCTTGCCAGAAAGATGGAAGCGGGCGGCTCAAAGAAATTCCGGTCGCCGGAGCAAAGCACATCGGCCTCGCCGCTCAGCGCGGTTTGCAAAACAAAAATGCCGTTCCGGTCGCGAATCGGAGTGCGCGTGAGTGGATCGAGCGCGACCATCTCCGCAGCCATCCCGTAAAATCGTAGATGCTTTCTTCGCTCTCGCCGTGCACCGCCATTAGGCGGGGATAGCGAAGTACTCGCGATACTTCGGAGAGGATATTATTCGAAAGAATCAGGCGGCTGGTTTGCGAAGATACGAGCGCAATTCCGCACCATTCCCGGTGCAGATTGACCTTTGCCTGCCAAAGCCGGTACACTACTCTAGTTTGGCGATTCCTGCCTGTGGCCGTGGAGACTGACGTTCGCCCTTGCCTTTGAGAAGGGCTTGAGCGTACTCTCCCGGTTCAGAAGTTTCCGCCCGAGCTATTTTTTGAGTTCGCACCGGCTGAACTGGGCCAGTGCTGGAGGTTTTATGTACGCGGTGATACGCACCGGTGGTAAGCAGTATCGGGTCGCGCCAGGCGACGTGTTGAAGATTGAAAGTGTCCCATCCGGGGACAGCAGCATCGAGTTCAGCGACGTGCTGGCCGTCAGTGGCGAGCCGGGAACCGTGGCCAAGCCGGCCACCGCCAAGGTGACCGCCGAGATTCTGGGCGAGGGCCGGGGTGACAAGATCCTGGTCTTCCACCTGAAGCGCAAGAAGCAGTACAAGAAGCTGCAGGGGCACCGGCAGAACTTTACCGAGGTGCGCATCAAGGCCATTGAGGCCGACGGCGTTACCTACACCGCCGCCTAGCGAGTGTGTTGAGTAAGAGTTTTAGTCGTACAACTGCTGTCATCCTGAGCGAACGGGGCCCCAGGCGCATTCTTCAGCCTGGGGGTGGGGAGTCGAAGGATCTGCGGTTTCTTTCAGCGGGACGGAAAAACAGAGAAGGAAGGGGATTCGGCAATGGCACATAAAAAGGGTGGAGGCAGCTCCACAAACGGACGGGATTCCAATGCGCAGCGGCTGGGCGTCAAGGCCTTTGCCGGCGAGCTGGTCACAGGCGGCACTATCATCATGCGGCAGCGCGGCACGCGCATCAAGCCGGGCGTCAACGTGGGCCTCGGCTCCGACGATACGCTCTTTGCCAAGGTAAGCGGCCGGGTGAAGTTCACTGACCACGGCAACCGCGGGCGCTTTGCCTCGGTTGAGCCCATAGCGGCCGAGTAATTTCGGTTTCAACACAAAGAAAAAGGCCACGGCGCAAGCCGCGGCCTTTTTCTATTTCCCGGCGACGCCCAGCCGCCTAGGAGCGATTATTCATGCCCCGGGTAAACGCTTCATCGACAACCTTCTCCACATCGGTCAGGAAGAAGCCGCCGGCAGGCTGCACGGCAACCTGGGTTCCGTTGTGGCCCAGGGCGGTGGCAATTT